>ERZ795043.88-NODE-88-length-123153-cov-132.957424_pt1 | contig 123153 bp, 107 predicted proteins | sample MGYA00375127_ERZ795043 | MGnify/ENA primary metagenome ERZ795043 (study PRJEB30172, sample SAMN05518447) | compost metagenome | isolation source: Feedstock adapted compost from Newby Island compost facility, Milpitas, CA | place: USA:Newby Island compost... | reverse complement strand
CGAATGGCTGCTGATCGTCACCGGCGTGCTGCTGTTTGCCCTCAGTTTCATGCTGGTCGGCAGCCGGCCCCTGGTGGAAGCCGGCGAGGCGAAGGCGTCTCCGTCTTCTTTGTCTTCCCCGTCTTCTCCGCCGCGACCGGATTCGCCATCCGCCGGTGAATGACGGTGCAAGGCGGGGCGGGCGCGGTGCAAGGCGGGGCCGCGCTTCTGCCCGCCCGTCCGCAAGTGGCCGGAATTGGCGAGAGGCGGAAATTCCGCCTCTCGCGCGCTCCGCCGGCGCGGCAATCCCTCCGGGAGGCGAAAATTCCGCCTCTCACGCACTACGACGACGCGCCAACCGCCCCGAGAGGCGGAAAATCCGCCTCTCACGCACGCCGACCGACGGCGCACCACCGCCCCAATGCGCAAAAAACCGGCTCCCGGCATTCCGGACGCTTCCGGAATCCGCCAGGAGCCGCTCCTTTTTCACACCATCATTTTGCAGATGTCGTTGGAGAACGCCACCGGGTCCTCGACGGGCAGCCCTTCGATCAGGCGGGCCTGCTGGTACAGAAGGTTCGTGTAGCGCGCCAGCTTTTCCCTGTCCTGCTCGTGGGCGGCCAGAAGCGATTTGAACACGTCGTGGTTGACGTTGATCTCGAGCACCTTCTCCGCCCGGATCCCCTGGCTGTTCGGCAGGGCGTTCAGCACTTTCTCCATTTCGATGGACACGTCACCGGCGGCGCTCAGGCACACCGGATGGGATTTCAACCGGTGGGACGCCTTCACGTCCTTCACCCTGTCGCCGAGAATCCGCTTCATTTCCTCAAACAGCGCCTTGTGCGCCTTTTCCTCTTCTTCCGCCTTCCTGCCGTCTTCCGCCTCGAGGCCGAGATCCCCGCCGGAAATGTTGCGGAACTCCTTGCCCTTGTACGTCATCAGCATTTTGATGGCGAACTCGTCGATGTCTTCCGTGAAGTACAGCAGCTCGTATCCCTTCTCCAGCACCAGTTCCGCCTGCGGCAGCTTCTCGATGCGCTCCGGAGACTCGCCGGTGCCGTAATAGATGTACTTCTGGTCCGCCGGCATGCGGGAGACGTACTCGTCCAGGGTGACGTACTTTTTCTCTTTGGAGGAGACGAACATCAGCAGATCCTGCAGTTCTTCCTTGTGGGCGCCGAATTCGTTGTACACGCCGAATTTCAGCTGGCGGCCGAACGCCTTGTAAAAGGTCTCGTATTTCTCCCGCTCGTTTTTCTGCAAGTCCAGAAGCGCGCCTTTGATCTTGCCCGCGATGTTTTTCGCGATCAGCTTCAACTGCCGGTCGTGCTGCAGCATTTCGCGGGAGATGTTGAGGGACAGGTCCTCCGAATCGACCATGCCCTTCACGAAGCTGAAGTGGTCCGGCAGAAGGTCGCCGCATTTGCTCATGATCAGTACGCCGTTCGCGTAAAGCTCCAGGCCTTTTTCATAGTCTTTCGTGTAATAGTCGAACGGAATGTGCTCGGGAATGTACAAAATCGCCCGGTACGTGACGGCGCCGTCGGCCTGGATGTGGATGTGCTTGAGCGGCCTGTCGAAGCCGTACCGCTTGTCCCGGTAGAAGTTTTCGTAGTCCTCGTCCTTCAGTTCGCTCTTGTTCTTGCGCCAAATCGGCACCATGCTGTTGAGGGTTTTCCATTCGCCGTCTTCCTGCATCCTGATCGGATAGCGGATGAAATCGGAGTACTTTTTGACGATGGATTTGATCCGGTACGGCTCGAGATATTCGTCGTAATTCTCTTCGTCGGTGTTCGCCTTGATTTTCAGAATGACTTCGGTCCCGACGTCGGCCTTGTCGCACGGCTTGATCGTGTAGCCGTCCGCTCCCCGCGTTTCCCATTCCCACGCTTCTTCGCTGCCGAAGGCGCGGCTTTTCACGGTCACCTGTTCCGCCACCATGAGCGCCGAATAGAACCCGACGCCGAACTGGCCGATGAGCGTCCGGTCGTCCTGCAGCTGGTGCTCCTGCTTGAAGGCGAGGGAGCCGCTTTTGGCGATGGTGCCGAGGTTCGTTTCCAGCTCCTCCTTCGTCATGCCGATGCCGGTGTCTTTCACCGTGAGGAGGCGGTTCGGCTTGTCTATGATCAGCTGGATCTGGAAATTGTCTTTGTCGTACGCGAGGTTTTCGTCGGTCAGCGTTTTGTAATACAGTTTGTCGAGGGCGTCGCTGGCGTTGGAAATGAGTTCCCGGAGAAAGATTTCCTTGTGCGTGTAGATCGAGTTGATCATCAGATCCATGAGGCGCCTGGTTTCCGCTTTGAACTGCTTTTTGGCCATGGCAAGGATCCTCTCCTTTCAAGAAGGCTTCATTCCACCGCGTCCGAAGTCCAAGTTCTATGTTAATGCCGCCGGTTGGGCGTTGCAACCCCGCTGCCGCGGGATTTATAAACTTTCCTTATAAAAAGATGCGGAAAATGTGATAAGCCGCCGGCCGGTTTTGCGGTTGTTTCGTATTGATTCCCGGGCGGCGCTGTGATAGATTATGATCGTACATTCGTTATTCCGATATGATTACTATGATTTTTCGCGAGCAGTTCGTGACGTTTGCGAGGTGACCCCGTTGCTCCAGGTGAACAACAGCCCCTTTACCCAACAGCAAATCGAGCTGTTGAACGCGCTATTGCCGACGCTGACGGAATCGCAGCGGCAATGGCTGTGCGGCTATCTGGCCGCGCTTGGCACCGCGGGCGCGGGCCTGGCCGCCGGGCCGCTTGCCGCACCGGAAACGGCGGCGGGCACGGCGGCGGGGGCCGGTTCGACCGCCCCGGCCGCAGCCGCTGCCGCGCCGGCGGCCCTGTCGTTGCCGGCCGGCGCCGTACCGGTTCCCGCCGCGCCGGCAGCGTCGGCAGCGCCGGCGCAAGACGCGGCATCCGGCGCGGAACCGAAGGAAGCCACCGTCCTGTTCGGCTCCCAGACGGGCAACAGCCAGCGCCTGGCCGGCCAGCTGGCGAAAAAGCTGGAGAGCGCCGGCTGGCAGGTGACGCTCTCTTCCATGCGCGATTACAAGACGAACCAGCTGAAGAACGCGCGATACCTGTTCATCGTGGTCAGCACCCACGGCGAAGGGGAGCCGCCGGACAACGCCGCCGGCTTCCACGAATTCCTGCACGGCCGCCGCGCGCCGCGGCTGGAGAACACGCGCTTTGCCGTGCTGGCGCTCGGCGATGCGTCCTACGAAAAGTTTTGCCAGACCGGCAAAGATTTCGACAAACGACTGGAAGAGCTCGGCGCCAAGCGGCTCGTCCCGCGGGTGGACTGCGACGTCGATTTCGAGGAACCGGCGGCGCGGTGGATGGACAGCGTGCTCGCGGCGCTGGAACAACAGCAGGCGCAGGGGGCGCCGGCCGGGCGGCCGCCGGTTGTGCGGCCTGAAGCCGCACCGGCCGCCTTCGCGGGGCAGGCGGGGTACGCGGGGATGGCCGGGATCGGCGGTTTTCCGGCGGGCTTTGCAAACCTTGCCGGCGTCGCGGGAGGAGCCGGATACACAAACGGCGCCGCGGGAGCGACGGCGGTGCTGGCGGCGCCGGCGCCCGCGCCGGAGAAACCGGCCTATTCGCGGAGCAACCCGTTCCTTGCCGAAGTGGTGGACAACATCAATCTGAACGGGCGCGGTTCCGACCGGGAAACCCGCCATCTCGTGCTGTCGCTGGAAGATTCCGGTCTCGTGTACGAGCCCGGCGATTCGGTGGGCCTGTTTCCGGAAAACGATCCGGACCTGGTGGACGCCGTCATCGAGGCCGCCGGATGGCTGCCGGACCTGCAGGTGCCGGTCGGCCCGGAAGGCACGCTGCCGCTCCGGGACGCGCTCCTTCGCCGCTATGAAATCACCGTCCTCACCCGGCCGCTCGTCGCCGGCATCGCCGAACTCGCCGGCAGCGGCAAGCTGAAAGAACTGGCGGCGGACGGCAACGAAGCGGCGTTCAAAGCCTATGCGGCGGGGCGCGACCTGATCGACCTGGTGCGGGACTACGGGCTGAAGGGCCTGCCGGCGGCGGACGTTGTCCGGCTTTTGCGCAAAATCCCGCCGCGCCAGTACTCCATCGCCAGCAGCCAGCTGGCCCATCCCGACGAAGTGTTCCTGACGATCCGCAAAGTCGAGTACGAAGCCCACGGGCGGCGGCGCACCGGCGTCTGCTCGGGATATGTGGCCGAACGGCTGGCGCCCGGCGACCGGGTGCCGATCTACATCCACCAGAATCCGAACTTCAAGCTGCCCGCCGATCCGGACACGCCGATCATCATGATCGGGCCCGGCACCGGCGTCGCCCCCTTCCGCGCGTTCGTCGAAGAGCGCGAAGAGACCGGGGCGAAGGGCAAATCGTGGCTGTTTTTCGGCGACCGCCGCTTCCGCACCGACTTCCTGTACCAGACGGATTGGCAGCGGTGGCTCAAAAGCGGGGCGCTCACCCGGATGGACGTCGCGTTCTCGCGGGATGCGCCCGGCAAGGTGTACGTCCAGCACCGCATGCTGGAAAAAAGCCGCGACCTGTTCGCCTGGATCGAAGAAGGCGCCGTCATCTACGTATGCGGCGACGAGAAAAACATGGCCCGCGACGTGGAAGACGCCCTCGTCTCCGTCATCGCGAAGGAAAGCGGCAAAAGCCGCGCGGAAGCCGCCGGCGTGCTGGCCGCCCTGAAGGCGCAAAACCGCTACCGGCGGGACGTCTATTGAATCGCGCCTGCCGCTGCAGCCGATCCAACAGGCGATACCAATCGATTCCACCTGTAAAAGGTTCATGAACAAAAACGTTCCAAAAACGTTCATGCCGGAAAGGAGCGATCCGGATGTCTGACGGGTCCTTCAAGTACACGCTGTCGCCGGAGGAAGGCCCGCCGAGCGACGTGGAAGAACTGAAGCTGAAAAGCAACTATTTGCGGGGCACCCTCGCGCAAACCCTGGAAGATCCGCTCACCGGTTCCATTCCGGAGCTGGACAACCGGCTCCTGAAATTTCACGGCAGCTACATGCAGGACGACCGGGATCTCCGGCTGGAGCGGGAAAAACAGTTCCTCGAACCGGCCTACCAGTTCATGCTGCGCATCCGGCTGCCCGGCGGCATCATCACGCCGAAACAGTGGCTGGAAGTGGACCGGCTCGCGAAGGCTTACGGCAACGGCACCATCCGCCTGACGACGCGCCAGGCGATCCAGCTGCACGGCATTTTGAAATGGAACCTGAAACCGACGATCAAAGCCGTGAACGAAGCGCTCATGTCCACCATCGCCGCCTGCGGCGACGTCAACCGCAACGTCATGTGCAACCCGAACCCGCATCTGTCGGAACGGCACGCCGAAGTGTACGAATGGGCGGTCAAAATCAGCAAGCACCTGGAGCCCCGTTCCCGGGCCTATTATGAAATTTTCCTCGGCGAGGAAAAGGTGGCGGACAGCCGCACCGCGGACGGCAGGGACAGCAAAGAAACGGAACAGGAACCGATCTACGGCCCCGTCTACCTGCCGCGCAAGTTCAAGATCGGCATCGCCATTCCGCCGGACAACGACGTGGACGTGTTTTCCCAGGATCTCGGCTTCATCGCCATCTATGAAGGCAGCAAGCTGGCCGGCTTCAACGTGGTGGCCGGCGGCGGCATGGGCATGACCTACGGCGATCCGAAAACGTACCCGCAGCTCGGCCGCGTCATCGGCTTCTGCCGTCCGGAACAGGTGGTCGACGTGGCGGAAAAAATCGTCACGATCCAGCGCGACTACGGCAACCGCTCGGTTCGCAAGTACGCCCGCTTCAAGTACACCATCGACCGCCGCGGCCTGGACTGGCTGAAAAACGAGCTGCACGCCCGCCTCGGTTGGCAGCTGGACAAAGCCCGTCCTTTCGCCTTCGAGCGGAGCGGCGACCGGTACGGCTGGGTGAAGGGGACCCGCAACATGTGGCACCTGACCCTGTTCGTCGAAAACGGCCGCATCGCCGACCGGGAAAACCGCAAGCTGATGACCGGCCTTGCGGAAATCGCCAAAGTGCACACCGGCGATTTCCGGCTGACGCCGAACCAGAACATCATGATCGCCAACGTGAGCAACCGGAAAAAGAAGCAGATCGAAGAGATCGCGGCCAGGTACGGCCTGACGGCGGGCGAAAGCCTGTCGGCCCTGCGGCGCAACGCCATGGCCTGCGTCGCCCTGCCGACGTGCGGGCTGGCCATGGCCGAAGCGGAGCGGTATTTTCCTTCGCTGCTTGACAAAATCGAAAAACTGCTGGAAGCCAACGGCCTGCGGGACGAGGAAATCGTCATCCGCATGACCGGCTGCCCGAACGGCTGCGCCCGGCCGTATCTCGGCGAAATCGCCTTTACCGGCAAGGCGCCCGGCCGCTACAACCTGTATTTGGGCGCCGGGTTCGCCGGCGACCGGCTCAACCAGCTGTACCGGGAAAACATCACGGAAGATGAGATCCTGCACACCCTCGCCCCGATCATCGAACGGTATGCGAAAGAACGGCATGAAGGCGAGCGGTTCGGCGATTTCGTCGTGCGGACCGGCTACGTGGACGCGGTATACGACGGCCGCCGCTTCCACCGCGCTGCCGGGCCGGCCGCCGTGAAATGACCGAACCCCAGGCAACCTTCAACGGCAAAGGCCCGATGATGCCGTCCGGATCATCGGGCCGATTTTTTTCCTGACCGATTTTGCCGTTTAACCGTTTTTGTCGTTTATCGGAATGGAGCCTTCCGCCTCGGGAACGGCCGTCAAAAGACCCATCGATCGGATCGGTGACGGATCGGGATCCCTGGATCCACCCGGTCAATGATACGAAGACTCGCCGGTTTCGTCGACGATGATGTCCAGATGGCGCGGCAGCACCCGGAACGTGACGGGCAGCACGCCGCCGGGTTCGCCGTCCAGGTTCAGCTGAACCGGGTCTTCCGAGCGAATGGCGAGCTCGCTTGTCTGAAAATATATCACGTTCGGATCGGACAGGTGCTCGCCGCGCAGGGCCAGGGTGGCCGCCCGCAGGAAATCGGCCAGGTGGCATTTCCGCAGGATCAGCACATCGAAGAGCCCGTCGCCCAAATCCGCGGACGGCGCCAGCCGTTCGAAGCCCCCCACCGAATTGCTGTTGCACACAAGGAACAGCATCGCCTCCAGCCGGCCGGCAAAATGGGGCGAGGCAATGTCCAGCTCCATCGGCCGGAGGCGGGGAAGTTTCTCCAACCCTTTCAAATAATAGGCCAGCTGCCCGATGACCGTTTTCAGTTTGGGCGGCACTTCGTAGGTCAGTTCGGTCAGCGACCCGCCGCCGCCGATGTTGATGAAACACCGGTCGTTGGCCATGCCGACGTCGATGCGGCGGCTGTACCCGTGCACGATGAGATCGCAGGCGTATTCCCAATACCGCGGAATGCCGAGCGCCCGGGCGAAGTCGTTGGTGGTGCCCAGGGGCAGGATGCCCAGTTTCGGCCTCCGCGGTTTCGGCGCCAGACCGTTGACGACTTCGTAAAGCGTCCCGTCGCCGCCAGCGGCGATGACGATGTCAAAGCCGCGGTCGGCCGCTTCCGCCGCCGCCGCCGTGGCGTCGCCCGGACCGCGGGTGGCATGGGTCGACGTTTCGATGCCGCCCTGCTCCAGGCGCTCCAGAATGTCCGGCAGCCGCCGCCGGATTTCCTCCCGTCCGGACGACGGGTTGTAGATCAATCTCGCCCTGACCGGTTCATGCCCCATCGCTTGATCAGCCGTCCTTTTCGTTCCGAATGTGTCCGGATCACGGCCGGCCCGTGCCCGGACGGATCCGGCCGTTCCTGATCCGCCGCCACGCCCCGGCGATGCGCCCGCTGATCCATGCCGTCACGAGCGGGCTCGGCAGAAGCGCCCGGCCGGCGTAGCGGTGCGGGATGCCCTCGAGCCTTTCGGGAATCGCACGGCCGGTAAAGTACCCTTCGCTGAGAAACACCGGCGCCACGATCATCGTCAAATCCGGCCGCCGGCGCCGCCATGCTTCCGCCCTGGCCGCCGTCTCGTCCGGCATCAGCGTGGCGAAATCCGCCTCGGCGAATCCGCCGATCGCCTTTACCCGTTCGGCCAGGCCGGACAGGCTTTTCCGCCAGAGCCCGCGGAAAGGCTCTTCGTCGCTGCCGTGGCCGACGAGCAGCACCAGTTCGCGGGCCGGATCTTCCGAAACCGGCCGCAATTTTTCGGCGATCAGGCGGGCGATTTCCGGATCGTCGTCCATCGGTTTCGTCATGACGAGCCTCGCGCGCACGCGAAAGCGCGGCAAATCCGTCGGTCTTCCCGGCGCCGGTTTCAGCCCGAGCGCCCAGGAGATTTCGTCCACATGCGTGCTGCCCGACGAAAGAAACAGGGGCACCACGATGATGTCGGTGACCCCTGCTTGTTCCAGCCTGTCAATGCCGTCCTGGATCAGGCTGCCTTCCACGAGTTCCAGAAAGGCGCATTCCACGGGCGCCCCGTCCAGCTCCCGCGGGAGTTCGATGCCCGCGCACGCCTCCCGCACCAGCCTCACCCATTTTTCTTCCCGGGAACCGTGGCTGATGATCAGCACCCCGGTCGTTCCCATCCGCCTTCCCCCCTGCAGAGCCGTCATTCCTTGAGGGGTTTGTTGGCGGCCTTGGCCGCTTCCAGGCGCTCGAGCGCCATCTTGTACCCGTCGTTGCCGTAATTCAGACAGCGCTTGACGCGGGAGATGGTGGCCGTGCTGGCACCGGTTTCCGCTTCGATCTGGCTGTAGGTGTACCCCTTGCCCAGCATCCGGGCCACTTCCAGCCGCTGCGACAGCGACTGGATTTCATTCACGGTGCACAAATCGTCAAAAAAAATGTAGCATTCTTCCACGGTTCTGAGCGTCAAAATGGCCTCGAACAGCTGATCGACGGTCCGGTCTTTCAGTTTTTTCAGCTGCACCACATATCCCCTCCCGATCGCGCGGACGACGCCTGATGCACGCGCTCAAGCCTGGTTTTGCCGACAATGCCTGCTTTCATGATACTTTAATTCTGCAACGTTTTCAAACGGTAATTCGCTGATGTCGTGACAAACGTCCATACCGCCCATGGGCTTTTCACATAGGATGGGGAAAAAACCCGATTCAAAGGATCGTGATCGCGTTGAATCCGTACCCTGCCAAACCTGCCGGCATCCGCCAGTCGGGACCGTACAGCGCGCCGGTTCCGGGCGGCTATCCGCCCCAGCCGGCGCCGGGTTATCCGCCCGGGCCGTACGGCCCGCAGGCGCCGGAAGGCTTCTTTCCCCCCGTTCCCGGCCAGCCGGCGGCCGGTGCGGGCGGGCTGTTCGGCTCATTCAATCTCGGGCAGATCAAACTGCTGATCGACCGGCTCGGCGGCATCGACGGCGTGCTGAACACCCTGTCCAAGGTGCAAAAACTCGTGCAGTCGGTGCAGCAGCTGGCGCCGATGCTGAAACTGCTCCTTCCCAAATCCGCCGCCAAAACATACGCCGACGCGGAGGAAGAAGATTGGGCTCCAAGCCGGCCGAAACGCCGGAAGAAAACATCCGGCGCGCACGGCGCCCGGCGGACGTCCCGCCGGAAGCGGCGGAAAAGCCGCGCCTCCGGCGCCGTTCACACGGGCGCCTCTTCCGCGGCAACGCGCCGCCGCCCGTGACGGCAGGCGCTCCGGCACGGAACCGAAGCGGCGTCAGGACGGCCGGGAAGGCGGACCGTACATCTCTTCCTCCACGCGGCGGATGAATTCTTCCGCCGCGCTGTAGCCCTGCTGCATCAGGATCCAGTTGCTGGCCGCGGCTTCGATCAGGCCGGCGACGTCGCGGCCCGGCTGCAGCTGGATCTTGATGTGGGGAATGCGCACGCCCATGTATTCGATCGTCTCCGGCTCCAGGGCCAATTCGTTGTAGAGCGCGTCCTTCTCCCACTCGGTCAGCTCGATGTCCAGCGCGATGCGCGTTTCGTCCTGGAAAGCCCGGCGGCCGTAAATGCGCACCACATTGATGAGCCCGATGCTGCGCAGCGCCAAAAATTCGCGGGTTTTGTTGTCGTGGGTGCCAAGCAGCGTCTGCTGGCTCAATTTTTTCAGCACGACGACGTCGTCCGCCACCAGCCGGTGGCCGCGGCGAACCAGCGTGTGGGCCGTCTCGCTTTTGCCCACGCCGGATTTGCCGCGCAGCAGAATGCCGATGCCCGACACGTTGACGCAGACGCCGTGCACGGTCATTTCCGGCGCCAGTTCCTTGACCAGCCACGCATCCAGGCCGGCGATGAATTCCGTCGTCGTCTCGTTCGTCCTCAGGAGCGGAATGCCGTTCAGGTTGCAGTGCTTGATCAGATACGGCAGTTCCGTCAGCCCGCTGGTGACGATGAAACAGGGCGGCCGGTAGCTGACGATGTTGCCGATGCGCAGATCGCGTTCTTCGTCCGAGAGCGACAGCAGGTAATGGATTTCCTTTTTTCCGAGCACCTGAACCCGTTCCATCGGGAAAAACTCGAAATACCCGACGAATTCGAGACCCGGGCGGTGCGCCCGCGATTTTGCAATTTTGCGGTCCAGATGCCCTTCGCCGGTGACGATTTCCAGGTTGAACCGGTCGACCAGCTGTTTCACCGTGACGCTTTTCATGGCGCTTTCACCTTTTTCATTCGGCTTCCACCTTCGATCCTTCGGGGATGATCTGGATCCAGGTCTGCCCCGGCACGAGGGGAACTTCTTCCCCGTCAATATATGGACGAATGAGGCCGTCCTTGCGTTCCCAGGTGACGGACCGCATGACGCCCTTCTGGATCAGCCAGCCTTCACCGGGCCCGGTGACGTCGACCTTCCGGCGGCCGACATCGTCGACGATCCGGTGTTTCGCATACAGGACGAGAATGTTGTCGGCCATCAGCTGCTCGCCGCTCGTCTTGTCCACATGGGGTTCCCCGAGCATCAGCCGCCGGTAGCGCCCGGTCGCTTCGTCGTACTCGTAACCGACATAATAGCCGGCGATGTAGTTCACCTTCACCGAACGGGCCGGCAGGCCTTCCGGCGCCGGAACGGGCTGGTCTTCCGGATGGAAGAGGAGCGACACCGCGTTCCATTCTTCGCGGTATTTTTTGTCCGCCGCGCCCTGACGGATCAGCTCCGTTTTGGTGTACAGATTGTGCGGCGCCTTGCGGGACTTGTCCCGCCAGTAATATTTGTCATCCCCGTAAACCTGATCGAAGTTGGCCAGTTTGTGCTTGCGGACGTAATTGATCGCTTCCTGGCTCCAGCCCGCGTGCACGATCAGCGCATCGAGACCGTGGCCGATTTCGGCAAAATACGGCCGCAGGCTGCGGACCGGACCGATCACGTCCGCTTCCCGGCTCTGATAGACCGCGACGAAGCGGGTGATATCCCCCTCCGCCAAAATTTCATAGACGAGGTCCGCCTTGTGAAGGCCGTCCTGGGGCCGGGCCCGCGGCGAATTTTCCACGAGCACGGCGATGGGCCGCGATTTCGGTTCTTCATCCGTCCCGATGCCCGTCAGCGGGAACCGGTAAGGCTTGGGAGCCGGCGGCGCCGGCTCCGGCCCGGGTTCCTCCGCCGGCGGCGTTTCCAGGACCACATCCTCGGGTTCCGCGGGCTCCTCCGCGGGCGCCTGGCCGCAGCCGGCCGCGACCAGGGCCAGAACGACCATCAGGGACAACGCGAAAACATGAGGCCGTAAAGAAGACAAAAAAGAACGCGCGGACTCGGGCGGCGCCTGGCGGGCTCCGGCTACCGCCGCATTTTCGGCTTTGGCCGGCGCGGTTGCCGTCTCATTTGCAGTTGCGTTTGTTCTTTCCAGGGACCGTTTCATGGGCTCATCCTTTCCGGGAAAAATGTCATTCGCCAAACGACCACGCATTCAGCGACAAACAACCGTACATGTAGCTTTGGTGCAGCTTGTCCGCCTTCTTTTCGCGATCCGCGGCGCCCATGGCCGCAAAGATGGGCGCCAGATGCCCTTCGCCGCCGCCCAGCACCGCGTCCCTGGCGTGCGGCGCGCGGCTGTCGTAGTGAAAAAGCGTTTCCGTATCCCACACGGCGACATGCTCGGTCAGCCATTCGTCGAAGCGAACCTGCCAGCGCGCCGGCTCGACGGCGGACCAGGAAAGCCTGCGCAGCCGGTATCCCGTCGCTCCCGCGGCAATGATCCGGACGTTCCGCCGCCGCAGCACGGACAGCATCCGGCCGATGCGGTAAAATTCCTCCGGCACGAGCCGGCCGTTGACGAAAAGGGGAACAAGGGGCACCTCCGCCGCCGGATAAAGCGCTTGCAAGACCGTCCAGGCCCGCACATCCAGGCGATTGTCCAGGTCGAACCGGAACGAAAGCCCGTGGCCGCTCGCCAAAATGCCGATGTCGGACGCCAGTTCCCGGTCTCCCCGGGCGGGATAGCGCATTTCCCTGATCTCGTCGGGCAGTCCGTATTCCTGGACCAAGCCGCCGTAACGGTCCGCGGCGCCGATCGAAAGCGCAACCTCCACATCGCCGGAAAGGAGGATGACCGCGGCCTCGGGAACCGGCTGCGTCCCGGCCCATTCGCGCAAAAAACGCATGTACGGATTGTCCGTGATGCCCGTCACCGGGACGCCGTGCGCAAGAAACAGACTCGGAAGCAAAAGGTTCACCCGCTTTCCTCTTTCCTAACTATATCACATCCCCCGGCGTTCATCATCGGTCAGACGGCTCAATGCCGGGGCCGTCGGCGCATCTTGCGGCGGCACCCCGGCCCGATCGAGAACAAAGCCGCCGGAGCGCTCGCTCCGGCGGCTTTGCTGCAACGTCCGTTCCAAACGAAGTCCCCGCCGGGAAACCTTGCGGGGAAAGGCCGGAAGGCCCCGGCCCGGTCCGCGGGGCGCCTTCCTCGGACCCTCAATCATCCGAGAGGATGCCGATGAACCGCAGCACGTACAGGAACAGGTTGATGAACGTCAGGTACAGGCCGAGCACCGCCAGCGGAATCATCTCGTCGGTGACGCCGTGCCGGTATTGGGCAATGTCATACAGCACGAAGCCGGAGAAAATCATGATCCCCGCGAAGGCGATGGCCAACCCCAACGGACCGCCATAGACATCCGCGAACAGGCCGATGATCGCCAGGCCGATCAGCGCCAGCAGGCCGACCGTCAGAAACCCGCGCAGGAACGAAAAATCGCGCTTCGAATAGTAGGCGTAAACCGAAAGGCCGGCAAAAATGGCCGTCGTCAGGGCAAACGCCTGGATGATCAGCGCGCTGCCGCCGATCCCCATGTAGTGCTGGACGGCCGGAAACACCGTGACGCCGCTGATGAAACAAAAGGCGAACAAGAACGTGTAGCCGATCGGTTTTTCGCGCCGGCGGATGAAAAACGCCGCCACAAGCATGCCGAGTTCCACGATGACCAGCGGCGGCACGAGCGCCGGCGGCAGCCAGGCGAGCCCGACCGCCGTGCCGATGAACGAGACGAGAACCGATATGGCGAACATGCGCATCAATTTGTGGAACGGCGCATTGTAATGGGCTTCCCTTTCGCCCGCCAACGAGCGGATTTGATCGAAATCCACGCAAGCATCCCTCCCGGTTTCATGGATTTGCCTTCACGACAAATCTATCCCGATTGTAGGAAAAACATTCCCGGGGCGTCAAGGCGAAGGCGGCCTTGCGCCCGCCGCCGGACGTCAGTCCGTCCGCAGCGGTTTCATCGCCTTCAGTCCGATGTCGGTTCGGTAATGCTTGCCTTCGTATTCGATTTTTTCCACGTCCGCATAGGCTTTGGCGCGGGCTTCGGCAAGATCCCTGCCCGTCGCCGTCACACCGAGCAGGCGGCCGCCGTCCGTGACGATGGCGCCGTCGGCGGACAGGGCCGTGCCCGCGTGGAACACGACGGACTGCTCCACCTTGTCCAGGCCGCGGATCGATAGTCCCTTTTTGTAGGAACCGGGATATCCTCCCGACGCCAGCACGACGCAGACCGCCGCTTCGTCGCTCCATTCCAGCTTCACGTCCGCCAGCCGGCCTTCCACGGTCGCCATCATGACGTCGAACAGATCGGACTTGAGCCTCGGCAGCACCACCTGGGTTTCCGGATCGCCGAAACGGCAGTTGAATTCGATGACTTTCGGTTCGCCTTCCGGCGTGATCATCAGGCCGGCGAACAGCACGCCGCGGAACGGCCGGCCTTCCTTCACCATGGCGCGGGCCGTCGGCCGGATGATCGTGTCCACCGCCTTCTGCACGACGGCATCGGGGATGTGCGGGACGGGCGAATAGGTCCCCATCCCGCCGGTGTTCGGCCCGCGGTCGCCGTCGAATACCGGTTTGTGGTCCTGCGCCGGCACCATCGGCAACACCGTTTCGCCGTCGACGAAAGACAGAATGGACAGTTCCTGGCCTTCCAGATAATCTTCGATCACGACCCGGCGGCCGGCTTCGCCGAACACGCGGTCGAGCATGGCGGCTTTCAGGGCCGCTTCGGCCTCTTCGATGGTCCGGGCGACGGTGACGCCCTTGCCGGCGGCCAGGCCGTCCGCCTTCACGACGACGGGCGCCTTCCGGCCGCGCAAATGGGCCAGCGCCTCTTCATGGCGGTCGAAAACGGCGTAGGCGGCGGTCGGAATGCCGTATTTGGCCATCAGGTCCTTGGCGAACGATTTGCTGCCTTCCAGTTCCGCCGCGGCTTTCGTCGGACCGAAGGCGGGAATGCCGATGGAAGCGAAATAGTCCGCCGCCCCGGCGAGCAGCGGGTCCTCGGGGCCGATGACGACGAGCCCGATCTTTCGCTCTTTGGCAAACCGCCCCAGTTCGTCAAACGCCTTCTCGCCGATGGGCACGCATTCCGCCATCTGCGCGATGCCGGCGTTGCCGGGCGCGCAGTAGAGGCGGTCCACGTTCGGGCTTTTGCGGAGCGCCCAGACGAGGGCGTGCTCCCGTCCGCCCCGTCCGATGACGAGCACGTTCACGCGCGATTCCTCCCTTCCGCCCTCAATGCTTGAAATGGCGCACGCCGGTAAAGACCATGGCGATGCCGTTTTTGTTCGCCACTTCGATGGATTCCGCGTCCCGGATCGAGCCGCCGGGCTGGATCACCGCCGTGATGCCCGCCTTCGCCGCCAGCTCCAGCGTGTCGCCCATCGGGAAAAAGGCGTCGGACGCCAGCACGCTTCCCTTCGCCCGATCCCCGGCCTGTTCGATGGCGATGCGCGCCGCGCCGACCCGGTTCATCTGCCCGGCGCCGACGCCGACGGTCATGCCGTCTTTGGCTAGCACGATGGCGTTGGATTTGACGTGCTTGACCACTTTCCAGCCGAACAGAAGCTGCCGGAGTTCCTCTTCCGTCGGCGCCCGGTCGGTGACCACCTTCAGGTCGTCGGGCGACAGGCGGTGCCGGTCGGCATCCTGCACGAGAAGGCCGCCTTCCACCGACGTGATGAAGAAATCGGAAGAAGCGAGGGCCCCGCAGCCGGAAACGGACGCGGAAGCCGGACCGGCCGCTGCGGGTTCCCCGTAGGCCAGCAGCCGGATGTTTTTCTTCTTCTGCAAAAGGGCCAGCGCTTCCGGCTCGAAGTCCGGCGCCAGCACGATTTCCAGGAAAATCTCGTGCATCCGTTCGGCCGTCGCCCGGTCGATCGGCCGGTTGGCGGCCACGATGCCGCCGAAGATGGACGTCGGGTCCGCGTCGTGCGCCTTGCGGTAGGCTTCCAGCACGGTGGCCCCGACGCCGACGCCGCACGGGTTCATGTGCTTGACCGCCACGACCGCCGGTTCGCTGAACTCCTTCACGAGGGCGAGAGCCGCGTTGGCGTCATTGATGTTGTTGTAGGACAGCTCCTTGCCGTGCAGCTGCCGGGCGGTGACGACGGTCCCCGCCGGCGCCAGCGGTTTGCGGTAGAACGCCGCCCGCTGGTGGGGATTTTCGCCGTAGCGCAGATCCTGCACTTTTTCGAACGTCACCGTGAGCCGCTCCGGCAGCACGTCGCCCGCCTGCTTCGACAGATAGTCGGCGATCAGCGCGTCGTAGGCGGCGGTATGGCGGAACGCCTTGGCCGCCAGACGCCGGCGCGTCTCGAAGGAAGTGCCGCCGTTTGCCCGGATTTCCTCCAGCACCGCCGCATAATCGCCGGCGTCGGTCAGCACGGTGACGGACGCATGGTTTTTCGCCGCGGAGCGGATCATCGCCGGCCCGCCGATGTCGATGTTTTCGATGGCCTCCTCATAGGTGACGCCGGGTTTGGCGATCGTCTCCCGGAACGGATACAGGTTCACCGCCACCAGATCGATGTGCCGGAGGCCGAGCTCCCGGATTTGCCGCTCGTGTTCCGCGTGGCCGCGGATGGCCAGAAGCCCGCCGTGCACGGCGGGATGGAGCGTCTTCACCCGGCCGTCCAAAATTTCCGGAAACCCGGTCACCTCGCTGATGCTTTTCACCGGCACGCCGTGCTTTTCCAGCAGCGCCCTGGTCCCGCCGGTGGAAAGGATCTCCACGCCCAGCTCCGCCAGCGCGGCGGCAAATTCGACGACGCCCGTCTTGTCGGACACGCTGATCAACGCCCGTTTGATGGCCACCTTCCCGTTCCTCCCCGTTTTTTCAACCCGTTTTTTTCAAAAAACCGCATTCGCCCAAAAGGTTTGCAAAGCGCCGCATTGGACGCGCCAACCATCAGGCGCGCCCAACGAAAAGATCCCAGGGATCAACCCGCAAGCCGGGCTCATCCGTTGTCGATCCGCGTCCGGTTTCCTTCAAGATGCACCCGGCCGTCCCGGATCCAGCCGATCACCCGGGGCAGCAGCTCGTGCTCGACGGCATGGATGCGGGCGGCCAGCGTTTCCCCGCTGTCCCCTTCGCGCACGGGCACCGCCTCCTGGGCGATGATCGGTCCGGCATCCATGTCGCGCGTTACGAAATGGACGGTCACGCCCGTCACCTTGACGCCGTACGCCAGGGCGTCGGCGATGGGGCGGGCCCCCTTGAAGGAAGGCAAAAGCGCGGGATGGATGTTGATCATGCGCCCGGCGTAGGCGTCCACCAGCATGGGCGTCAAAAGGCGCATGAAGCCGGCCAGCACGACCAGATCCACCTTGCGCCTTTCGAGTTCGGCCAGAATGAGCCGCTCGTAGCTTTCCCGGTCCGGATAATCCTTCGGCCGAAACACGAAAACGTCCACGCCGGCCGCCTCGGCGCGTTCGATCACTTTGGCGCCGGGCCGGTCGCAGACGAGAAGTTCCAGCTTCACGTCCAGTTCCCCGGCCCTGACCCTGTCGGCGATGGCCTGGAAGTTGGACCCGTTGCCGGACGCGAACACGGCCACGCGGAACGGTTCCGCGGCGGACGGTCCTCCCGCCGTGGCCGCTTCTCGCCGGGCCGCCGGGCCGTCCGCCGGCCTTTCGAACCGCGCCGCCGGGCTTTCCGCTTTCGCCCTCATGCCGGTTCACCCCCAAACAGCACCGTGCGGCTGCCCTCCGTCACCCGGCCGATCCGGTACGCCCGCTCCCCGAGCTCGACGGCCCGGCGGATGACCGCCTCCGCCTCTTCTTCCGGCACGATCATCACCATGCCGATGCCCATGTTGAAGGTGGTGAACAAGTCGCGCCGGGTCAGGCCGCCGAGCTTCTCCAGCCAGTCAAATACCGGCGGCACCGGCCAGGAGCCGGGGACGATGTCCACGGCGGTGCCTTCCGGCAGCACACGGGGGATGTTTTCGACAAACCCGCCGCCGGTGACATGGACGAGACCCTTCAGACGGAATGCCGACGCGAGTCCCAGCACCGTTTTCACATAAATGCGCGTCGGCGTCAAGAGCACGTCGCCGATGGAAGCGCCGCCGAGCGCCGCGGGCCGGTCCGTCAGGGCGAGGCCGTGATCCCGGATCAGCTTGCGCACGAGGGAATAGCCGTTGCTGTGCACGCCGCTGGACGCCAGCCCGATCACCGCGTCCCCCGGCGCGACGGACGAGCCGTCGATCAGCTTGCTGCGCTCCACCACGCCCACGGCAAACCCGGCGATGTCATACTCGCCTTCTCCGTAGACACCGGGCATTTCCGCCGTTTCCCCGCCGATGAGCGCGCAGCCGGCCTGGCGGCAGCCTTCCGCCACGCCCGCGACGATGGCTTCCACTTTCTCCGGCACGAGGGTGCCGACGGCCAGGTAATCGAGAAAAAACAGCGGTTCCGCGCCCAGCACGGCGATGTCGTTGACGCACATGGCCACGCAGTCGATGCCGATCGTGTCGTGCCGGTCCAGGGCAAACGCCAGTTTCAGCTTCGTGCCGACGCCGTCCGTGCCGGACACGAGCACCGGATCTTCGTATTTGCCGGCCGGAAACCGGAACAGGCCGCCGAATCCGCCGATGCCGCCGAGCACTTCCGGGCGTGCGGTGCTCAATGCGTGCCGGCGGATCCGCCGGACCGCCTCGTTTCCCGCCGCGATGTCGACGCCCGCCTTTTTATACGCTTCTGACAACGTGCTCCTCTCCTTTGCCCAGAGCTTCTCCGATCTCCGTCGGATAATCGCGGTCGAAGCAGGCCGTGCACAGCCCGCCGTTGTATTCGTCCGGCAGGCGGCCGATACTTTCGATCAAGCCTTCCTTGCTGAGGAAATACAGGGAATCCGCGTTGATCTTGCGGCGAATGGCTTCCACGTCATAGCGGGCGGCGATCAGCCCGCTCCGGTCCGGCGTGTCAATGCCGTAGAAGCAGGGGTTCATGTAGGGCGGCGAGCTGATCCGCACGTGCACTTCCCTGGCGCCCGCTTCCCGGAGCAGATTGACGATGCGCAGCGACGTGGTGCCCCGCACGATGGAGTCGTCGATCATGACGACCCGTTTTCCTTCCACCACCCGGCGCACGGCGGACAGCTTCATTTTGACGCCCTGTTCCCGCAGCTCCTGGCTCGGTTCGATGAATGTGCGGCCGATGTAACGGTTTTTGATCAGCCCGAGTTCATACGGGATGCCCGTCTGCTCCGCGTAGCCGATGGCCGCCGAAATGCTGGAGTCCGGCACGCCCGTCACCACGTCCGCGTCCACGAAAGCTTCTTCCGCGAGGCGCCGCCCCATCCGCTTGCGCGCCGCGTGCACGTTGACGGCGTCCAGATCGGAATCGGGGCGGGCGAAATAAATGTATTCCATGGCGCACAGGGCGCGCCGCCGCGCTTCGGCAAACCGCTCCGTGCGCATCGTGTCGGCCGCAAAGTCGAACACGACGAGCTCGCCCGCTTCCACGTCGCGGACGTAGGTGGCGCCGATGGCGTCGAAGGCGCACGTTTCCGAGGCGATGACCCATGCCCGGCCGAGCCGGCCGAGGACGAGGGGCCGCAGGCCGTGCGGATCCAAGGCGGCGATCAGCTTGCCGCGCGTCAGAATGAGGAAGGCGTAGCCGCCCACCAGCTGCTTCAGCGCATCCTTCACGGCGGTTTCGAGATGGTCGCTGCCGGAACGCGCGATGAGATGGGCCAGCACTTCCGTGTCGCTGGTCGTCTGGAAAATGGCCCCTTCCTTCTCCAGCCGGCGGCGGATCGAGGCGGCGTTCACCAGATTGCCGTTGGCGGCGATGGCCAGGTCTCCGCCCCTGTAATTGAACACGAGCGGCTGGGCGTTGACCAGATGGCTTTCGCCGGCGGTCGAATAGCGGACGTGGGCGATGGCGTTCGGACCGGCGAGTTTCGCCATGTTTTCGCTGCTGAACACTTCTTTCACGAGGCCCATGCCCCGGTGATGGGCGAACGATTCCGGCCCGGCGGTGCAGATGCCGGCGCTCTCCTGTCCGCGGTGCTGCAGGGCATGCAGGCCGTAATAGCAAAGGGAGGCGGCTTCGGGATGGCCCACCACCCCGAAGACGCCGCATTCTTCCCGGATCTTGTCCGACAGGATGCCGCGCCCGGCGCCCTCGTTGAAATACGCGCCGGTCCAAAAGGCGCCGACTTTCATCCGTTCATCAGCCATGGAATCGCACCCCTCCAGATGCCGGCCAGCCGCGCGACGTCCGCCTCGACGACCGGCCGCCCGTTGACGCGGACGGAAAGCCTCGCGCCGCCGACCCGGCCGATCCGCTCCGCCGGCACGCCCTTTTCGCGGAAGAAGGCGACAACCTCCTCCGCGCGGTCCGCTCCGGCCGACAGGACGACCCTTGACTGGCTTTCGCTGAACAGCAGAATGTCCGGCCGGAGCGGGGAGACCAGGTCGATGGAAGCGCCGATGCCGCCGAGGCGGCGGCCGTCCGGTCCGAAGCCGGTTTCGCCGCCGGTGATGCAGCATTCCGCCAGCGCGACGGCCAGCCCGCCGTCGGACACGTCGTGGGCGGATTTCACAAGCCCGGCGCGGATCGCTTCAAGCAAAGCGTCAAGCAGCGCCTTCTCCCGGTCGAGGTCGATGGCGGGAGGACGCCCTTCGGTGACGCCGTGGATCACCTTCTGGAACTCGCTGCCGCCGAGTTCCGCCTTCGTTTCGCCCAGCAGGATGACGGCGTCGCCCTCCGCCCTGAACCCTTGCGTCGTGATGTGATCCACGTCGCGGACGAGCCCGACCATGCCGATGACCGGCGTCGGATGGATCGCGCCGTTCGTGTTTTCGTTGTAGAGGCTCACGTTGCCGCCGATGACCGGCGTGCCGAGCCGGCGGCACGCCTCGGCGATGCCGTCCGTCGCTTTTTCCAGCTGCCAGAAGCTTTCCGGTTTTTCCGGGCTGCCGAAGTTCAGGTTGTCGGTGATCGCCAGCGGCTCGCCGCCCGAGCAGACGATGTTGCGCGCCGCCTCGGCCACGGCGATCATGCCGCCGACTTCCGGGTCCAGGTAGCAATACCGCCCGTTGCCGTCCGTCGTCATGGCCAGCGCCTTGCGGGTGCCGCGGATCGTCACCACCGCCGCGTCGGAGCCCGGTCCGACCGCCGTTTCCGTGCGCACCATGTAGTCGTATTGCCTGTACACCCATTCCTTGCTGGCCACGTTGGGGGACGCCAGCACTTTCTCCAGGGCGCCATCCAGATCGGTCACTTCCGGATAGCGGGTCGTGTCGACGGCGGCGTTGCGGACGTAATACTCGGGCACCCGGGAAGGCTTGCGGTACACCGGGCACTCGTCGACGAGGGCGCGAACCGGAATGTCCGCCGCCACCTCGCCCCTGTGGAGCAGACGAAGCCGGCCATCGCCGGTCACCCTGCCGACTTTCACGCACGGCACGCCCCACTTGGCAAAAATGGCCTTCGCCTGCTCCTCGTGTTCCGGCCGCACGACAAACAGCATCCGTTCCTGGGATTCGGACAGCATCATTTCATACGGCGTCATGCCCGGTTCCCGCTGGGGCACCAGGTCCAGGTCGAGCTCCATGCCGTTGCCGGCCTTGCTGGCCATTTCCGAGCTGGAGCAGGTGAGCCCGGCCGCCCCCATGTCCTGGATGCCGACGACGATGCCGGAGGCGATCAGCTCAAGGCATGCTTCCATCACCAGCTTCTCCATGAACGGATCGCCGACCTGCACGGACGGCCGTTTCGTCTCGGATTCCTCGCTCAGCTCCTCGGACGCGAAGGTGGCGCCGTGGATGCCGTCCCGGCCGGTGGGAGGCCCGACGTAGAAGACGGGATTGCCGACCCCGCCGGCCACGCCCCGCTGGATGCGGTCGTGATCGATCAGGCCGACGCACATGGCGTTGACGAGGGGATTGGCCTCGTAGCTTTCGTCGAACATCACTTCGCCGCCCACCGTCGGAATGCCGACGCAGTTGCCGTAGCCGGCGATGCCGGCCACCACCTGCTCGAACAGGTATTTGACGCGCTCGCTCGAAAGCGGTCCGAACCGGAGCGAGTTGAGCAGCGCCACCGGGCGGGCGCCCATCGAAAAAATGTCCCGGATGATGCCGCCGACGCCGGTGGCCGCCCCCTGATACGGCTCGATGGCCGACGGGTGATTGTGGCTTTCGATTTTGAAGCAGACCGCCTGGTTGTCGCCGATGTCCACGATGCCCGCCCCTTCGCCGGGACCGACGAGGACGCGCGGGCCGGTCGTGGGGAACTTTTTCAAAAGCGGTTTGGAATTCTTGTAGGAGCAATGCTCGGACCACATGACGCTGAAGACGCCGATTTCCGTATAGTTCGGCCTGCGTCCGAGGAAGCCGCAGATCAGGTCGTATTCTTCATCCGTGACGCCGAATCGGCGGTAGATTTTCTCTTCGGCGATCTGGTCCGCCGTCGGCTCATGCGCCGCTGACTGCAGCCGTGCCATGCTTCACCCTCCAAGCGTTCAGAACTGAAGTGAACATCCGCCGGCCGTCTTCCGAACCGAGCAGGCGGCTTGTGGCCCGTTCCGGATGGGGCATCATGCCGACCACGTTGCCCGCCCGGTTGCAGATGCCGGCGATGTCGTCGAGCGATCCGTTCGGGTTCTCGCCGACGTACCGGAACACGATCTGGTCGTGGGCCGCAAGGTCGGCCAGCGTCGCCTCGTCGCAATAATAGTTGCCTTCGCCGTGGGCGATCGGGATGGAGAGGATCTCGCCTTTCCGGTAGTCGCCCGTGAAAGCCGTGCGGGTCGTCTCCACCCGGAGCGCGGCCTGGTCGCAGCGGAATTTCAGCGACCGGTTACGCAGCATGGCACCCGGCAGGAGGCCCGCTTCCAGCAGGATCTGGAACCCGTTGCAGATGCCGAGGATGTATTTGCCTTCCTCCGCCGCCTTCACCAGGGCGTCCATGACCGGCGCAAAGCGCGCGATGGCGCCGCAGCGGAGATAGTCGCCGTAGGAAAACCCGCCGGGCAGCAGAATGCAGTCATAGCCGGACAGATCGCTGGCGGTGTGCCAGACGTAGTCCACGGGCTGGCCGAGCACGTCCTCCACCGCCTTGTGGCAGTCCACGTCGCAATTCGAACCGGGAAACACGATCACCGCGAACTTCATGAGCGGACCCTGCGGTCCGTCCGGGCCGTGTTCCGTCCGGCCGGCAGGCGCCGTCAAACGGCTGGTCTCCATGGTCCTCGCTCCTTTCGTCGTCTGGCCGGCCGTCAGGCCAGTTCGAACCGGTATTCTTCGATCACGGGGTTGGCCAGCAGTTTCTCGCACATTTCCCTGACGCGGGCTTCCGCCGCCGCGCGGTCCTCCGTCGCCAGTTCCAGTTCCATGTACTTGCCGATGCGCACGTCCTTCACTTCTTCAAAGCCGAGCGACCCGAGGGCGTCGCGCACCGCTTTGCCCTGCGGGTCCAGCACGTTTTGCCTGATGGTGACGTATACGGTCGCTTTCACCGCTTTTCGCTCCTCCCGCTCAATTGATGGGCGCTTGTCGCCTCAAACCCGTCAGACCGCCTGCCGCCGGCGGCCGGTCCGTTCCGCCGCGGGGGCGGGGCCGTTTGCCGCCGGGGTCCGGGTCGTCTGTCCGCCTGCGCCCGGATCGCCTTTCGCCGGCGTCCTTTTTATCCGCCGGCCTGCGTGATGCGCCGGAAAATCTCTTCATAGCGCCGGGCCGTGTCCTGCACGACGTGCTCCGGCAGCGGCGGAAACCCGCCGTCCGGCCGCCTTCCGGACGCGGCCAGAAAACGGCGCACCGGCTCCTTGTCCAGGCTGTCGACGTCCCGGCCGGCGGCGTCGACGGCCCCGTCCCAAAACCGCGCCGAATCCGGCGTGAACAGCTCGTCGATGAGCACGATGCCGCCGTCGGCGAGGCCGAATTCCAGCTTGCAGTCCGCCAGGACGATTCCCCGTTCTTCGCACCAGCGGCTGGCAAACCGGTACAGCGCCAGGCTGCGCTCCTTCAGCTCGCCGGCGAGCCGGGGGCCGACGAGCCGCCGCATCTCTTCAAACGGAATGTCCTCGTCATGGCCGGCATCGCGCTTGACGGCCGGCGTGAACAGCGGTTCGGGCAGCCGTTCGTTCTTGCGCAGCCCGCGCGGCAGCCGGATCCCGTTCACGGCGCCTTCCGCCTCGTACTGCCGCCACCCGCCGCCGGCCAAATACCCCCGCACGATGCACTCCATGCCGATGCGTTCGGCCTTGCGGCACACCATCAGGCGGCCGTCGACCAGCGGCAGGTCGTCTTCCGCGATGACGCCGTCGCGGACGAGCCGGGAGGCGTCGGCGTGCACCATGTGGTTGGCCTGCAGGCGGGCCGTCCGGCCGAACCAGAAGGCGCTGAGCCGTCCCAGCACGGCGCCCTTGCCGGGAATCGGCGGTTCGAGCACCACATCGAAGGCGGAAATGCGGTCCGTCACCGCCATGAGCCAGTGCCCGCCCAGGTCGTACATTTCCCGCACTTTGCCGCTGTACGCGAGCGGCGCGCGGATGAACGGCCTGACGGTGGCCAGCGCCGGCGGCCGGTCCGGTCCGCCGCCCGCCCTCGTTTCGCCGGCCTGCTGTTCGCCCATGGAGATCCTCTCCTTTTTCGTGCCGAATCCGTCAAGATGCCGGATCGTCCGTCAACCCGAGCCGCTCGAAAATCGTGCTCACGTGCTTCAGGTGCCAGGCCGGGTCGAAGGCGTCCTCGATGTCCTCCGCCGTCAGGACGGCGGTGATGTCCGGCGACGCCTCCACAAGCTCGCGGAACGGCCGTCCGGTTTCCCAGGCCCGCATCGCCAGCGGCTGCACCGTGTCGTACGCCTTCTCGCGGGAAAACCCCTTGTCGATCAGCTTCGTCATCACCCGTCCGGAATAGGAGAGGCCGAACGTTCGCTCCATGTTGCGCTTCATGTTGTCCGGAAAAACGGTCAGGTGTTTGATGATGTCCCCGAGCCGGTTCAGCATGTAGTCCATCAAAATGGTGGAGTCGGGAAGAATGACCCGTTCCGCCGACGAATGGGAAATGTCCCGTTCGTGCCACAGCGCCACGTTCTCGTAGGCCGTCAGCATGTGGCCGCGCAGGACGCGGGAAAGCCCGCTGATGTTCTCGCACCCGACCGGGTTGCGCTTGTGCGGCATGGCCGAGGACCCTTTCTGCCCCCGGGCGAACGGCTCCTCGACTTCGCGGACCTCGCTTTTCTGCAGGGCGCGGATTTCCGTCGCGAATTTGTCCAGCGATGTGGCGATGAGCGCCAGCGTCGCGACGTAGGCGGCGTGCCGGTCGCGCTGCAGCGTCTGGGTGGAAATCGGCGCGGGCTGGATGCCGAGCTTGCGGCAAACATACTGTTCCACGAACGGATCGATGTTGGCGTAGGTGCCGACGGCGCCGGATATTTTTCCGTATTCCACGTCCGCCGCGGCGCGCCGGAACCGTTCCAGGTTGCGTTTCATTTCTTCGTGCCAGAGCGCCATTTTCAGGCCGAAGGTGGTCGGCTCGGCATGCACGCCGTGGGTGCGGCCCATCATCACCGTGTATTTGTGTTCCAAGGCTTTGACCCGCAAAATGTCAATGAATTGAAGCAAGTCCTGTTCAATGATGGCGTTGGCCTGTTTCAGCAGATAGCCGAGGGCCGTGTCCACCACGTCGGTGGACGTGAGCCCGTAGTGGATCCATTTCCGCTCGGGCCCCAGGGTTTCCGAAACGGCGCGGGTGAAGGCGATGACGTCATGGCGGGTTTCCTGCTCGATTTCGAGAATGCGTTCGATGCTGAAGCCGGCCTTTTCCCTGAGGAGCTTCACGTCTTCCCGCGGAATGACGCCGAGCTCGGACCACGCCTCGCAGACGCACAGTTCCACCTCCAGCCACGCCCTGAACTTGTTCTCTTCGCTCCAGATGGCCGCCATTTGCGGCCGGCTGTATCTGGCCAGCATGCCGGTTCCCCTTTCGCCTGGTTGAAAATGGACGGCCCCGGTCAACCGCCGGACCGGATCACCGCCAGATGCCGCACGTCCGCACCCAGCGGAGCGCGGCGCCGACATCTTCCGTCAGCAGATTGAGGTGACCCATTTTTCGTTTCGCCCGGGCTTCGCTCTTGCCGTACAGATGCACCTTCGGCGTGATGCCCGACTGCAGGAGTTCCCGCTCCCCTCCCCGGGCGAGAAAGGCCAACAGCGGCTCCACGTGTTCGCCGAGCACGTTGACCATGACCGCCGGAACCAGCAGTTTCGGTTCCACCAGCGGCAGGCCGCAGATGGCCCGCAAGTGTAGTTCGAACTGCGAGACGTTGCAGGCGTCCATCGTATAGTGCCCCGAATTGTGGGGACGCGGCGCCAGTTCGTTGACGAAAAGGCCGCCTTCCGGCGTCAGGAACATTTCCACGCCGAGAAGCCCCACCACGCCGAGGGCGGCGGCGAGCCGTTCCGCCATCCGTCGCGCCCGTTCGGCAATTTCCCGGGAAATGCGCGCCGGCGCGATCGACAGATGCAAAATGTTGTCCCGGTGCTCGTTTTCCGCCGGCGGGAAGGAAACCGTCGCGCCATCCGGGCTTCGCGCCGCCATGACGGACAGTTCCCGCTCGAACCGGACAAACTGTTCGTACACCAGACAGGCGCCTTCGCCGCCGAGCGCGGCCAAGGCGTCCGGCAGCTCGTCCTCCGTCCGGATCACCCGCTGGCCCTTGCCGTCATAGCCGCCGGTGACGGTTTTGAGCACGCCGGGCAGTCCGAGATCCCGCACCGCGGCCCGCAAGTCCTTCAGCCCGCGCACTTCGCGGTAGGGCGCCACCGGTACCCCCGCCGCCTCGACGGCCCGTTTCTCGCGGAGCCGGTGCTGGGTGACGGCGAGAAGGCGGCTGCCCTGGGGAACGCGGCACCGGGCTTCCAGCAGTTCCGCCACGCCGGCGTCCACGTTTTCGAATTCGTACGTGATGACGTCGCACCGGTCCGCCAGCCGTCCGGCGGCCTCCCGGTCGTGATACGGCGCCGTGATCTGCCAGTCCGCGACCTGTCCGCACGGCGAATCTTGCGCCGGGTCGAGCACGGCGAAGCGGTATCCCATCGACCGGCCGGCCAGCGCCAGCATGCGGCCGAGCTGGCCGCCGCCGAGCACGCCGATGACGGCGCCGGGAAGAACGGGGCCGTCCCGGCGGGGATGCCGGGTTTCCGCTTGCGCCGCCCTGTCCTTTGCCATCTCCGTCCCGACCGTTTTGGCCCTTGCCGGTCCCGTGTTGGCCGTCCCAGTTCCCGTTTCGGCCAAGCCTGCCATGTTCGCCGGTTTTTCCGGCGCTCCCGTCTTTTCCGTCACATCCGCCGGGCCGTTCATTCCAGATCACTGGTCTTAAGAACCGTCTTTCGCGTCTCTTCCCGCCTGGCCGCCAGCTTTTCCCGCAGCGCGGGATCCCCGAGCGCCAGAATCTGGACGGCCAGGAGCCCGGCGTTCGTTGCGCCGGCCGTGCCGATGGCCACCGTGGCGACGGGCACCCCGCCGGGCATCTGCACGATGGAAAGCAGCGAGTCGAGTCCGCTGAGCGCCGACGACTTCACCGGCACGCCGATGACCGGCAAAACCGTCTTGGCCGCCACCATGCCGGGCAGATGCGCCGCGCCGCCGGCTCCGGCAATGATCACCTTCAGCCCCCGCTTTTCGGCGCTTTCCGCATAGCGGAACATCTCGTCGGGCGTCCGGTGGGCGGAGACCACTTTTTTCTCATAGGTTACGCCAAAGGCTTCCAAAACCTCGCACGCATGCTTCATCGTGTCCCAGTCGGAACGGCTGCCCATGATGACACCGACTTGCACGGACATGGCTGTCCCCCCGATTCTTTTTCGCATGTTCAGTGTATCAATTCAAAATGCGCCGTGTCAATTCAAAAGACGAACATTTTTAAAATCAAATATTTAAACGTTCGTATTTTTGGCGGGTCGGCCCGAAAAAAAGACAACCGCACTCCGGCCGGCGAGGCCAAAATGCGGTTGTTTCGTGGTCTGCAGCGGGCCGCACCGTCCGGCCGGCGCCGCCGCGCGACGGCGCTTCCGCAGCGCCTTCATTCGCTCAGGAACAGGTAGCGCAGCACCACGAGCACGAACAGGATCCACATGAGCCAGTGGATTTTGTGCCCGGTCTTGCCGCTCAACCGGCCGACCAGCGCCAGCACGGTGTAGGACACGATCCCGAAGGAAATCCCGTTGGCGATGTTGTAGGTGAACGGCATGGCGATGATCGTCAGGAACGCGGGAACGGCGACCACCATGTCCTCGAAGTCGATTTTCTTGATCGATTGCATCATCAGCAGACCGACCACGATGAGCGCGGCGTTCGAAGCCGCCGCCGGCACGAGGGCCACCAGCGGCATGATGAACAGCGCCAGCAGGAACAGGACGCCCGTCGTCACGGACGTCAGGCCCGTGCGCCCGCCCGCGGCGATGCCGGAGGAGCTTTCCACGTAGGCGGTCACCGTGCTCGTGCCCAGCATGGCGCCGGCGCTGACGCCGATGGCGTCCACGAGCATCGCCTTGCCGACCTTCTTGCGGCCTTCCGCCGGATCCTTCATGACGCCGGCCCGATCGGCGGCGCCGATCAGCGTGCCGAAGGTGTCGAACAATTCCACGAAGGTGAACGTCAGCACGACCGTCACGATGCCGGCCGACAAAACGCCTTTGAAATCGAAATCCCAGAAGTTCAGTTGGGAAAAGTCAGGCACCCAGTTCGCGGACGAGAGCGTGCCGAAGTCGACCTGGCCCATCAGCATGGCCAGAATCGTCGTGCCGATCATGCCGAACAGGATGGCGCCCCGGATGTTCAGCGCCATCAGGATGCCGATGAGGAGAATGCCGAACAGCACCAGGAAGACGTTCGGATCACGCACGCTGCCCAGCGAGATGACCGACTCGGATCCCGCCAGCGGCGTGAAGGCGCCGGCCGCGATGTCCCGGAACGCTTCGACGTTGATGGTCATGATGCCGCTGTTTTTCATCCCGATGATGGTGATGAACAGCCCGATGCCGACCGTGATCGCGTACTTGAGGTTGTCCGGCACGGCGTCAATCAGCAGCTGGCGGATTTTCGTGACCGTCAGGATGATGAAAATGATGCCGGAAATGAACACCGCCGTCAGCGCCATGGAGGGGGTGAACTGGCCCTGGGAACTGAGCACGACCGTCGCGAAGTAGGCGTTCAGCCCCATGCCCGGCGCCAGGGCGACCGGGAAGTTGACGAACAGCCCCATGCAGATCGTGATGACCCCCGCGGCGATCGCCGTGGCCAGGAAGACCGACTCCCAGCTCAGCCCCGTGGCCTGCAGGATGTTCGGATTGACGGCCAGGATGTAGGCCATCGTCATGAAGGTGACGAGCCCGGCCATGATTTCCGTCCGAACGTTGGTCCCATGTTCGTTCAGCTTGAAAAACCGTTCCATCTGCCCTTTTTGACCTCCCGAAAGGATTTGGTGACCTGCCAGTCCCAACCGAACCGTTGCAGCCGCCATGAACACTCTCATTCTAAGGGTTTGTCGGAAAGGTTGTCAAGCAAAATCCGAATGATTTTGTCGATTGTTGTTGTATTCGTTCGGATTTTTTCGCGTTGCGCGTTGCCGTCCCATCTTCAGTCCCGTTCATTCCGTTTTTGCCCGTCGCCGAACCCGTTTCGTTGAACCCGTTTCCCCGCTCTCGAAAAAAAAGATCCTTTCGCCTTCGCAAAGGCAAAAGGATTCTGAAAAAGGCGCCGTCCGCGTTCGCGCCGCCTACTCCCATTCGATGGTGGCCGGCGGTTTCGACGTGATGTCCAGCACGACCCGGTTGACGCCGGGCACTTCGTTGACGATGCGGGTGGAAATCTGCTCCAGCACGTCATACGGAATCCGCGCCCAGTCGGCGGTCATGCCGTCGGCGGACGTGACGGCGCGGATGCCGACGGTGTGCATGTACGTCCGCTCGTCGCCCATGACGCCGACGCTGCGGATGTCCGGCAGCACCGTGAAATATTGCCAGATCTCCCGGTCCAGGCCGCGGGCGGCGATGACTTCGCGCAGGATCGCGTCGGATTCCCGCACGATGAACAGCTTCTCCTCCGTCACCTCGCCGAGCACGCGGATCGCCAGCCCCGGTCCCGGGAACGGCTGCCGCCAGACGATTTCGTCGGGCAGTCCGAGCTCCGTCCCGACTTTGCGCACCTCGTCCTTGAACAGCGTCTTGAGCGGTTCCACCAGCCTGAAATTCATGTTTTCCGGCAGGCCGCCCACGTTGTGGTGGGATTTGATCGTCTGGGCCGTCGCCGTGCCGCTTTCGATGATGTCGGTATACAGCGTGCCCTGCGCGAGAAAATCGAAACGGCCGAGTTTGCGCGACTCTTCTTCGAACACGTAGATGAATTCGTTGCCGATGATTTTCCGCTTCCGCTCCGGATCCGTCACGCCGCGCAGCCTGTCGAGAAACCGCCGGCTGGCGTCGATTTTCACCACGCGCATGTCAAACTTGCCGGCGAACGTCTCCATGACGCTGTCGGCTTCCCCTTTGCGGAGAAGGCCGTGGTCGATGAACATGCACGTCAGCCGGTCGCCCACCGCCCGGTGGACGAGGGCGGCCGTCACCGAGGAATCGACGCCGCCGGAAAGGGCGCAGAGCACCCGGCCGTCGCCCACCTGCCCGCGGATGTCCCGGACCGCTTCTTCGATGAACGAGCGCATCGTCCAGTCGCCCTTGCAGCCGCAAATGCCGAACAGGAAATTTTTGAGCATGTCGTCGCCGTGCACGGTGTGCCGCACTTCCGGGTGGAACTGCACCGCATACAGACGCCGGTCCGGGTCGCTCATGGCCGCCACCGGCGCATGCGCCGTGCGGGCGTCCACCCGGAATCCGGGCGGCAGTTCCGTGACCAGGTTGCCGTGGCTCATCCACACCTGCTGGATGTCCGCCAGTCCTTTCGCCAGCGGAGCGTCCGGCTCGAAACGCACTTCCGTCTTGCCGTACTCGGCCTTCTCCGCCCGTTTCACCCCGCCGCCGAGCTGATGCGCCATCAGCTGCATGCCGTAGCAGATGCCGAGCACCGGCACCCCCATGGCATAGATCGCCGGGTCCACCTTCGGCGCCGACTCCTCGAACACGTTGGCCGGTCCGCCGGAAAACACGATGCCCTTCGGATTCATGCCGCGCAGCGTCTCCGCCGGCGTGTCGTAGGGCAGCATCTCGCTGTACACGCCCAGATCCCGGATGCGCCGGGCAATGAGCTGGTTGTACTGGCCGCCGAAATCCAGCACGACGACCAATTCGCTCGGCTTGTCCATCACGCCAAAACCTCCGTCTCCCGCACATTGAAAATGAATAACGTTAATTATAGCCGCCGGTTTTTGGCAGCGTCAAGCCGGGCGATCGGCACGCCCCGCCGATTCCGGTCCGCGCTCGTCCGGCCTTCTCCGTTCGTCCCGGTTTGATCGCCCGGCCGCTTTTTTCCGTCCAACCTCGAGTGCATTCATGGTATAGTAAAAAAGATGACGAAAACAAAATGAAATCATTTCCGCATCATGTTCTTAAAGGAATGAATGATGAACGATGAAAAACAAAGCCCGTGTGGACGAGCTCAACCTGGTCCGCGCTTTCGCCATCATCGGCGTGCTCATGGTGCATGCCACCTCCAAAGCGGTCGAAAGCGTGGTCGACTCGTCATTCTTTGCGGTATACAACTTTGCCAACATATTTTTCAAGTTCGGCACCACGACGTTCATTTTTCTCAGCAGCTTCGTCCTTTTTTACAATTATTATGACCGGCCGCTGGACAAACATCTCGTGGCCGGCTTCTACAAAAAGCGCATGTTGTACGTGCTGGTGCCCTATCTGGTGTTTTCCGCGGTGTATTTTTCGCTGCAGCATGTTTACGGCACGCCCGGCCGGCCGCTCGGCGAAACCCTGGAAACTTTCGCGGTCAGGCTGTTGACGGGCAAAGCCTACACCCACCTCTATTTCGTGTTCGTCAACGTGCAGTTTTATCTGCTGTTTCCGCTTTTTCTGGCTTTGTTCAAAAAGCGGCCCGGCATCACCAAATGGCTGGTGCCGGCCGGTTTTGCGCTGCAGTGGGCGTTTCTCGTCTCGAACCATTTCTGGCTGGACGTGCCGAACGTGGGAAGCTGGTCGCTGACGTATTTGTCGCACTACTTCACGGGCGCGTTCCTGGGCATTCATTTCGGCAGGATCAAAAAGTGGCTGGATTTTTCCGGCGGCCGTTCGCGGTTCGGACGCCTTTGTTCCGGGGTGCTTGTGCCGGCGGCGTGGCTGGCGTCCGGGACGGCCCACGCGTGGGTCTGGTACGCGATCCGGCATGACGGCGCGCGGTTCAACTACCTCTGGGTCGAATTGCTCTGGAACCTGCACACCATCTTCACCGCCCTTGCGCTTCTGCAAATCGCCTTCCTGTTGTGGAAGAAATGGGGCCGTTCGCGCCCGGTCCGCGCCCTGGACCACCTCGGCGCCGTGAGTTTCGGCGTCTATTTGCTCCATCCGCTGGTGCTGTTTTTCTACCGGATGTTCCCGGTGACCGCTCCCGTCTGGTACCACTTCTGGTACGCCGGCGGGTTTGTCCTGGCCCTGACGCTGTCCTGGGCGCTGGTGACGGTGGCGTTCCGCTTGAGTCCGCACGCCTGGGTGCTGTTCGGCAAGGCGCCTGTCGCGCGCGGACGGACGGCGGTGCGGTCGGGCCCCGCGGCGTCCGTCGGTCGATAGTCGCCGACCGGCGGCCATGTGCCGCACGGCGGATTTACCGGCCGGGCGCCCGCCTTCCTTTTGCCAGTTCGCGCCACAGCCGCCAAAGCGTCGCCGGCGGCAGCCGTTCGCCGCGGGCGGGACCGTACCGCAACCGTTCGTACAGACGGACGGCCCTGTCCAGCGCTTCGCCGGCGGCGGGATCCGGCGCAAGGGCGGCCGCCCGGCCGGCCGCTTCCCGCAGCGTGTCGCCCCGCTCCGTCAGGCAAAACGCCAGGCGGTATTTCAGCATGCGCTCGAGCAAAACGGCGTCCGCCGCGCTTGGCCCCCGCCCCGGCCGGTACAGACCGAGCCGGTACAGGCCCAGCCGGCAGGCGATGCCGAGCCGCTCCGTGACGGCCGCTTTCCCGACGGAACGACCTTTCGCCATTTTTTTGCGCCCAAGCCGCCAAAGCGCGACGGCGCAGGCCAACAAGGCCGCAGCCGCCGCTAAGGGGCCGGTCCGCCCGCGCATGCCTTCCCCCGAAACGGCCATGGCCGCCAGTTCCCTGACGGCTTCCGCCGCGCGGAGAACCCGCCGGCCGGGCGGTTCCGTCCGGTCACCGGCCGGTTCGTAAACCCGCGCCATGGCTTCCCGCGCGGGTTCGCCGAAGGAAGCGGCGCCGCCGGCCGTCCCCGGCGTCGGTTCGAAGGCCACCCATCCGGCGTCCGGCAGCCAGGCTTCCACCCAGGAATGGGCATCGCTGTTGCGGACGAGGCTGAACGCCGGCCTGCCTTCCCCCGGCTCCGGCAGCAGCCGCCCGTTGAGCCCCGCCTCTTCCAGAAGCCGCATCGCCTGTTCCTCCGTCACCGGCTCGCCGGGCAAAAACCCTTTCACCCAGCGCGCCGGAATGCCCGCGGCGCGAAGCAGCACCGCCATCGCCGTGGAAAAGTGATCGCAATACCCCGAACCGGTTTCAAACAGAAAATGGTCGACAAAATCGCTTCCGTCCTTCGGCGGAGCCGTGTCAAGCGAATAGGTGTAATGCTCTTTCAAAAAGCGTTCGATGGCCCGCGCCTTGTCATGCGGCTCATCGTAAGGCTCCGCAATCCGGCGCGCCAGTTCCCGCACCCGCTCCGGCAGCGTCGCGGGCAGCTGCAGGTAGAGGTCCCGCTGTCCGGCTGCACCGGGCGTTCCGGTAAAGGCGGACATGCCGGCGGATTCGGACGCTGCACTTCCGGACAATCCCGCAAAACCGGTCGCGGCCGCACTTTCCGAAAACCCGGCGGAATCGGCCGTCCGGACGGATGCAAAACGCCGGCCGGAGCCGGATGCGCCGTCTTCACGGGCGGGCCCGTCCGGGCCGCCGTCCCCCGCGGGTTGGGGGCCGCCGCCGGCCCGGCGCACGAAAAATCCCGCCGCCCCCGCCGGCGGACGGAGCAGATGAACGTTCCCCGCCGCTTCTTCCATCTCCAGCACGGGCGCCGCCGCTTCCGGCGCGCCGCCAAAGAGCCTGACTTCCTCCGGCCAGTCCGTGGCAAAAAGCGGCCACCGGTCCATTCCCGTCAGCGCGTCGTCCAGCCAGTAGACGAGATGCCACTCCGGCGCGTCCGGGGGATTCCGCTGCTCCCCGGAGATCTGCCAAGCGGACGCGGCGCCGGACGCCGCGCCGTCTGCCCCGCTTAAGGCTCCGGCGCCTTTTTCCCAGCCGCGGCCGGTGTACTCGAGCTTGGCCTCCCCCCGCCAGTACCGCCCGCCATGGGAAGAAACGGCCAGGAAAGCCGGTTCATGGTTCAGTTTCAGCGGCCGGCCGAGCCGGCCGTCATCCCCGCCGTAACCGCTGGCGGCGGCGTTTTCCGCCGCAGGGAAGGCCGCCCAGCCGTCCCAGCCGGACCATGACCATGCAAAAACAGCCTGGAGATCCAGCGCCCGGGCGAGGCGGGGTTCGGCCCAGTGGGCGGCCAGCGCCGAACCGCCGACGAGGACAGCCGCCAGCGAAAGGGAAACCGGCGCCCAGCGGGCCGGCTGGCCCGCGGCAAGCCGCGCGGCGCCGTGCCGGCGCTGCATCGCCGGCGGCACGTGCAGCACGTGCAAAAGCAGGCCGGCCAGGGCGACGCGCAGCGAAGCGGCAAACGCCTCCCGGCCCATCCACCATTCCGCCGCAAGAAGATAGGCCAGCGTGGCGCCGGTGAACCAGAGGCCGAATCTCCGCAGATAAACCGCCGAAAACAGCAAGGCCGCCAAAACCGCCCAGGCGTACACGAACAGGAGCGTGCGCAGTTCCGGACTGACCAGATGCCACCGCAGCCGCAAAAGATCGCCGGCATCCCCGGCCAGCATGCTTAACAGGCCGCTCCACCACCCGCCGTCGAGCAGGGACCCGCTCCCGTGGTAGGCGGCCGGCAGCGACAGGATCATCAGCGACTTGAACGTCCAGCCGAGGGCGGCCGGCAGGCGCAGCACGTCCACGCCGATCAGGCCGGCCAGCACCAGGATGAGCGGCTCCACCCGGACGATGCCGGTGATGTCGGGAATGTCGGACAGCGGGCGCAGCCATTCGGCCAATAGAACAAAAAGCAGCGCGCCGGTCAACAGCCTGGCCGCAAATCCCGGCATTCTCCCGCCCGTTTTTTCCAAAGCCTCCGTCACCTCCCGCTTCGATCGAGAGCCGCCGAACCTTCGTCCGTGCCCCCGCCGCTTCGAACGCGAACCGTCACAACCGCCGGGCCGCCGCCCCGCATCGCTTCCGGATGCGCGCGGTCCGCCGCGATGTTTCGGCTCCGTCCATGTTCCCGTCAACCGCCGGCCAAAGGCCGCCCGGCCGTTTCCGCCTTCGCGCGCGTCCGCCGGGAGGCCGCCGGCAACCGGCCGTCCCCATCCGCGCCGCGGCTTGCCGTCCGCACGAACGCCACGCCGATGCCGGCTTTCCGCAACCGCTCTTCCGCTTGCCGTTCCGTGTCCCCGGGCTGTCCGGCCGGCGCCGCCAGCACGCGGACCGGTCCCGCCGCCGACAGGCGGATCGCGGCCTCCGCCAGGGTATCGTCGAGACGGCCCGCCGCCAGCAGAAAACCGGATTCTCCCCGGACCGCGGGAACCGCTTCGCCGGTCCATCCCCGCTTCATCATCGCCAGCCGCCGCAGGACGGCAGCCTCTCCGGCCCGCGCCAGCGAGAGCCCGCCTTCTTCATCTTCCAGCACGACGTCCCGCTCCCGCCACCGCGCCGCTTCGCCGGTCCGCATGCGCATGAAAGCCGCGGCGGCGCCGAGCGCCCGCTCGAAATCGTCCGGCGCCGCGCCGTGATCCACCAGCACCCGGACGGCGGCCCCGTCGTCTTCGTCCGGCGTTTTCACCATCAGACGGCCGGTGCGCAGCGACGACCGCCAGTCAATCCGGCGCACGGAATCTCCTTCCGCATACGGGCGGACGCCGCCCGCCGCCGCAGCATCCGGCCGCGCATCCGCGCCGGGCTCCCCACCGGGCCGCGCCGCCGGAACGGGCCCCACGACAAAACCCGCGGGCCCGGCCGTCCGGCAATCGTCAAAACCGCCGGCCGGGCCGCCCGCGGCGGCCGTGCTGCCGGGAGCATCCGGCGCCGCCGTCTTCCGGCTGTAGCCGGCCAGATCGAAAAAATCGGCCACGGCCGCCTCCGTTTCAGCCAGCCGGTAAACGCCCCTTTCCAAATGGCGCAGCTCATAGGAAAACGCCACGCGGCGCCGGCCCATGGGCACGAGAAAAACCGATCCCCGGACCGGCCGGCCGGTCCGCGCGTTCCGCCACACATCCGTCAGGAGCACGAACGCCAGCGGAAAGCGGAACGGCAGCCGCGCCGTCCCCTCGATCCGCAGCGTATCGCCGGCATGCAGGGCATGCCCGGGCACGTTCCGCTCGACGCGGATTTCGCCCCTGAGGCAGACGCCGGCCGCAATGCCGAAGACCGCCAGGCCGGCGGCCGAACCGAACACCAGCCAGGCCGCCCGGCCGCCGCCGGCCGCCGCCCCGACGAAGGCAAGGCCGGCCGCAACCAGCAGCACGGCCGCCCGCCACACCCGGATCACCCGTCATCGCCTCCATTCACGTCCACCGTCATCCGCCGCCGATTCCGCAGACGGCTGTTGCCAAACCGCCTTCCGCCGCGAAACGCCGTCAAGCGTCAAAGCAGCGCCGCTTCCGTCTTCCCGTTCGCCGTCCCGCGCGGCGTGCGGGCGGCCTGCGGCACGGGCGTCCGTTTCAGCAGCGCGGCCAGCCATTCTCCCGCGTCAAACCCGGCGGCGTGCCGTTTGGCCACGAGCCGGTGGGCCATGACCGGTTCGGCGACGGCCTTGACGTCGTCGGGAATGACGAAATCCCGTCCGTCCAGCCAGGCGGCGGCCTGCGCCCCCCGCATGAGGGCGATGGAACCGCGGGGCGAAAGGCCGAGCTCCAGGTCGGGATGATGGCGGGTCGCCTCCGCCAGCTCCACGATGTACCGCTTGATCGAATGGTCCACGTACACATGCCGCACCGCCCGCTGCATGGCCAGCAGCTGATCGGCGCCGATCACCGGTTTCACCCGGCCGATCGGGCGGCAAAGGCGGACCCTCTCCAGCATCTCCATCTCCTCGTCTTTGCCCGGATATCCGATGCGCAGCCGGAACAGAAAACGGTCCAGCTGCGCCTCCGGCAGCGGATACGTCCCTTCGTGGCGCAGCGGATTTTGCGTGGCCAGCAGCATGAACGGCCGGGGCAGCGGCCGCGTTTCGCCATCCGCCGTCACCGTCCGTTCCTCCATGGCCTCCAGGAGCGCCGACTGGGTTTTCGGCGACGCCCGGTTGATTTCGTCGGCCAGCACGATCTGGGCCATGATCGGCCCCGGCCGGTACGTCATGTCCATCGTTTGCGGGTTCAGCACCGGCCCGCCGGTGATGTCCCCCGGCAGCTGGTCCGGCGTAAACTGGATGCGCCGGAAACTCAGGGAAGACGCCGCCGCCAGCGCCTGGACCAGCGTCGTTTTGCCCACGCCGGGTTTGTCTTCCAGCAGCACGTGCCCCTCGCACAGGCACGCCGTCACCAGGCGTTCGATGACCGCCCGCTTGCCGGCGATCACGCCCTCCACTTCCGCCATCCAATCCCGCGCCAGGCGGCGGAGAACCGAACCCGACTCGCGCCATTCTTCCATCGGCATGAAAAAAACCCGTCCTTCCCGCTGCAAAAACGCTGTCATGCGTATCTCCATTATTGCCACGGGAAAACGGGTTTAGACGATCGCGGGCTTTCGACGGCCGGCCTGGTTTGGCGGCCGTCCCGGATCCGGCGATCCGGGCTTTCGGCGTTGCGGGACTCCGGGCCCGCCTTTCCGCCCGGTCAATCCATTTTGGCCAGTTCCGCCAGCACCTCGTCCAGATGGCCCTTCAGCCGCACGTTGCGCCAGATCGCGGCGATGGCGCCTTTTTCGTCGATCAAAAAGGTCGACCGGACGATGCCCATGTATTCGCGGCCGTACAGCTTTTTGCGCCGCCAGACGCCGTACTTCTCCGCCGTCTCGTGTTCCGGGTCCGACAGCAAAAGGAACGTCAGGCCGTGTTTTTCCCGGAACCGGGCATGCCGCTCCGGCTTGTCGGGGCTTATGCCGATCACTTCCGCGCCCGCGCGCCGGAACGCCTCCAGCCGGTCGCGGAATTGGCAGGCCTGCTCCGTGCATGTGGGCGACATGTCCTGCGGATAAAAATAAAGCACCACCTTTTTGCCGAGGAAATCGTCCAGCGACACCAGCCGGCCGTCATCCGCCGGCAGGCTGAAACCGGGCGCCTTCATGCCGACTTCAAGCTCATTCACCAAAATTCGCTCCTTTCCTGCACCGTTTGCCACAATGCCATTTTACCCGGCGGGGAAAAACAAGCCAAACCGTTCGCCTTGCGGCCTTTTGTTTATCCATTATATAATGTTTGAGATGCCCGCCTTGCGTTGACAAGTTTAACTGACCCGAAAGAAAGGCCGGAGATGGTCATGACGAATCAAAGCGAACCGCTCGACACGCCGTCGCGCGCAAGATCGCGGAAAAAACGGAAAAAAACCGCCTGGATATACGCATTGCTCGGCGTGCTGCTTGTCATTGCCGTCATTGCGATTTATTATATCTACTCCATCCTCAGTTTTGCCGGCCATATCCAGAAAACGCCGGACGAATCCCGCATCGGGACGGATGACCCGGACGGCGGGGAGCAGGCCGATCCGATCCCCCGCTGGGAAGGCCGGGAACGGGTCAACATCCTGCTTTTGGGCGGCGATTCGCGGGGCCTCGGCAAAAACGAAAAACCCCGTTCCGACACGATGATCATCGTCTCCATCGATCCCGTCACGAAGAAAGCCCACCTGCTTTCCGTCCTGCGGGACACGTACGGCGAAATCCCGGGACACGGCCGGGACCGCATCAACGCGGCGATCACGTATGGCGGTCCGGAACTGGCCATGCGCACCATTTCCAATCTGACCGGACTGGACATCCAGTATTACGTCTATACGGACTTCCAGGGATTCATCGCGCTGATCGACGAGCTGGGCGGCATCGAATTCGAAGTGGAAAAGCGGATGTACTACAAAGACACGAACGACGACCCGATGTACCACATCGACCTCAAGCCCGGGCTGCAGAAAATGGACGGCAAAACGGCGCTCGCCTACGTCCGCTTCCGCCACGACGCGCTCAGCGACTATACGCGGACGGAGCGCCAGCGCAAGTTCCTGACCGCCCTGGCCGAGAAGCTGAAATCGACCTGGTCGCTGATCCGGCTGCCGGCGCTTTTGGACAGCATCAAACCGTACGTGGAAACGAACCTGAAGCTGGATGACATGCTGAAACTGGCCGCCCTCGGCCTTGAAGTGGACACGTCGGACATCACCAGCGCCCAGCTGCCGCCGATGGAGCTTTTGCGCGAGGAAACGATTCGCGGCATGTCCGTGATCACGGTCCGGGATGAACAGAAGCTGAAGGCGTACGTGCAGGAGCTGATGGCGCCGGAGGAACCGGCCGCCGGAGAAGCCGGGGCCGAAGCGGCCGGTGCAGCCGGGGCGGCCGGTGCGGACGGCACGTCCGGTGGCGGCGCCGGCTTGGACGGCGCCAGGCAGGATGGCGCGGGCGGAACCGGCCGCGCGGGAAAAGCCGGCACGGGCGGCACACGTTGAACGAAGGACGTGAAAACGGCATGCTGGTCGACAGGACGGCGCATTCGCCAAAACGGAAGCGTTCCGCGGAACTGTACGACGAAGCGCTGAAACACATCGTCGGGGGCGTCAACAGCCCGTCCCGCTCGTTCAAGGCGGTGGGGGGCGGCGCTCCCGTCTTTATGGCGCGCGGACAAGGCGCCCATCTGTGGGATGCCGACGGCAACCGGTACATCGATTATCTGGCGGCCTACGGCCCGGTCATCCTCGGCCACGCCCATCCGCACGTGGCGGAAGCCCTCCGCCGGACGGCGGAAAACGGCACGCTGTTCGGCACCCCGACGGAGCTGGAAGTCACCTTTGCGCAAATGCTGAAAGACGCCATCCCCTCCCTGGACAAAGTGCGGTTCACCAACAGCGGAACGGAAGCGGTCATGAGCTGCATCCGGGTCGCCCGCGCCGCCACTGGCCGGGACAAAATCATCAAATTCGCCGGCTGCTACCACGGCCACTTCGACCAGGTGCTGGTGGCCGCCGGATCCGGGCCGTCCACCCTCGGGTCGCCGGACAGCGCCGGCGTGCCCGCCAGCGTCGCCCGGGAAGTGATCACGGTGCCGTTCAACGACGCGGAGGCCCTCGCCGCCGCCCTGGATCGCTGGGGGCGGGAAACCGCCGCGGTGATGATCGAGCCCATCGTCGGCAACTTCGGCATCGTGGCACCGAAACCGGGCTTTCTGGAAGACGTGTGCCGGCTCGCCCGGGCGGCGGGCGCGCTCGTCATCTACGACGAAGTGATCAGCGCCTTCCGCTTCCATTACGGCGCCGCCCAGACGTATCGCCTGTTCCCGGACCCCGCCAAAGTGGAGCCGGACCTGACCGCCCTCGGCAAAATCATCGGCGGCGGCCTGCCCATCGGCGCCTACGGCGGACGGGCCGACGTGATGGACAGGGTGGCCCCCCTCGGGCCGGCCTATCAGGCGGGCACGATGGCGGGCAATCCGGCCTCCGTCTCGGCGGGCATCGCCTGCCTGGAAGTGCTCCGCGAGCCGGGCACCTACGAGCGGCTGGACACCCTCGGCCGCCGGCTGGCGGACGGCCTGGCCGAAGCGGCCGCGCGGCACGGCATCCCCCTGACCGTCAACCGGGTCGCCGGTGCGCTTTCCACGCATTTCTGCGACCATCCGGTCACGAACTACGAGGAAGCCGGCCGGGCGGACGGCGAGCGGTTCGCCGCCTTCTTCCGCCTGATGCTCGACCAGGGGATCCTGCTGGCTCCATCGAAATACGAAGCCTGGTTTCTCACCATCGCCCATACGGAAGAAGACGTGGACTTCACCATCGAAGCCGCCGACCGGGCGTTCCGCGAAATGGCGCGGACGGTCCGGTGACAACCGGACAATTTCCTTTTTTTGGTGAATGGCCGGAAAAAATGTGGCGAAGCACGCCCGGTTTTCCGCTTCCGAGCGGAAACGGGCGTTTTTCCTGTTCCGGATTCCGGGACGGTTCTTCCGGGGAAGGCCGGTCAAACGGGGAGATTGCGGATCCGGCCAAAAACGGGCCCCGCGAAACGGATTCCAGGCCGCTCATTTTGCGAAAAATCCCGATTCCGGTCCGATTCGCAAAAATGAGATGCATGAAATCCGGGTTCGCAGTGCCCGTCCCGGCCGAATCCAAAATATGTGGTGCATGAAATCCGGTTCGTGCAGAAAACGAACGGGATTCCAGGCCGTTCCTCTCACGTTGGCCGCATCGCTTTCGGCGGCGGCCCCTCAGCGGCTGCCACCGTTGCCGCGAGCGCCCTCGCCGACCTCGGCGAGCAGTTCGTCATGGATGAGACCGTTGGTGGCGGCGATGTTGCGGGTCGTCAAAAGCAGCGGCCCGCCGGCAAGATCCGTCACCCGCCCGCCGGATTCTTTGACGAGAAGCACGCCGGCGGCCAGATCCCAGACGTTCAGCCCGTATTCCCAATAGCCGCTCAGGCGGCCGGCCGCCACGTAGGCCAGGTGGAGGGCCGCCGATCCCATCATGCGGATGCTGCGCACGCGGGAAGCGACCGAGCGCAACTTGTCCAGATTGCGCAAGCCGTCTTCGCGAATGGCGGGCATCCCCGCGGCCAGCAGGCTGACGGACAGCCGGTCCTCCTTCGACACGCTCATCCGCCTGCCGTGCAAATAGGCGCCCTTGCCCTTCTCGGCGACGAACATTTCGTCCCGGCCCGGATCATACACGACGCCGACGATGATTTCGCCCCTGTGGGCGAGGGCGATGGACACGCTGAAACTCGGGAATCCGTGCACGAAGTTGATCGTGCCGTCCAGCGGATCGACAATCCAGACGTACTCTTCCTCCATGGCCTGCTCGGGCGTCAAACCGTCTTTCCCGCTTTCTTCCCCGAGAAACGCATGTTCCGGAAAATGCGTCGCGATCAGACTGCGAATCATTTGCTCCGCGCCCTTGTCCACTTCCGTCACGAGGTCGGTCGGCGACTTCTTGCACTGCAGGGTGCGGAACTGCCCCACTTTCGTCTTGATCCATTCACCGGCCTTGGACGCCGTGTTCACGGCGACGGCGGTAAAACTTTTTCTCCCCACCACGTATGGTTCCCGTTCCTTTTTCTCTCCATGATCATGCATCGCCAGTCCACTCTTTCCATTATTCTTTCTCCGTCTATTATGGCATGGATCGCGGAACCCGTACAGAATTTGCGCAAAAAAGAATCCATGAAAAAGTTTCTTTTCCGGAACGATCGTCTCCGCCATCAATCTTTCCGTTCCCCATCCGCCGAAAAGAGGATGGACGCCCCGTCCGTGACCGTCACGCCGTCCACGTCCGCCAGTTCTTCCATCAGCCGGAACAACGCGCCGTCCTTCATCTTCGCTTCGATCATCACGTCCAATTCGGCCGTCATGCCGGCGACGCTGCGAAAGAACCGGACCAGATCGGGAACGTGCAGGTAGTCGGCGTGGCCGCGGGGGTCGCTTGGGCTTTTCGGACTGGAGGCGTGCACTTTGGGCGGCACGCCCTTGCCCTCCCAGGTGGCCAGAATGCGGGGCCATAGGTCTTCCACCGATTCGCCGCCAGGATTGACGGCATGGTGATGGATGTCCAGCACCATCGGCACGCCCAGCGCTTCGCAAGCGGCCAGCGTTTCCGCGGCGGTGAACGTCTTGTCGTCGTTTTCCAGCATCAGCCGGGAACGGATGCGTTCGGGAAGCGTTTCGGCATGGCGCAGAAACCGCTCCAAAGTCCGGTTCTTGTCACCGTAGGCGCCGCCGATGTGCACGTTCAGCTTCGCCCGCTCGTCCAGCCCCATCTGCTCCAGCATGCGCACATGACGCTCGAGGTCGGCGACGGAACGCGCCAAAACGTCCTCCCGGGGCGTGCTGAGCACCGTGAAATGATCGGGATGAAACCCGACGCGCATGCCGTGCCGGCGGACAAACGCCCCGATGGCGGCAAACGATTCGGACAGGCGGGAAATCGGATCCCAGCCGGCCAGCATGTCATGGCCGAGAAGCGGTATCAGCCGGGAAGAAAAGCGGTACAGCCGGATGTCATGCGCCAGATTGTGTTTCAACAGGCGCAGCGTGTTGGCCATTTTTTCCGGCGATGCGCTCCAGTCTGCGGACGGCCGCCTCCCGGTCCGCCAGCCGGGCGAACGCGGAAGCCGTCATCGTCCGGGAAGGGGACGCCCCCCGAAGAACGGTGGACATGGCCACGTATCCGAAGCGCACGCGCATGGCCGGCACCTCCTTCGGACGCTCGCTGCTTCGGTTGCCCATGCCATTACGATGCGCCCGGACCGGGCCCGTCATGCGGAAAACGCAGTCTTGCGGAAAACGGCGTTGCGCGGGAACGACGGCATCCGGAAACGCCGCCACGCAAAAAACGGCGTCATCCGGAAAACACCACCGGGCGGAAGCGGCGTCCAAACCGACCCGCCCGCCGGACGCGGCGTCATGCGGAAAATGCCGCCAAAAAAACGACGTCCGTCCGGATGCGCCGCCGCGCGGGGGACGGACATCGCAAGCAGCAAAAACTCGCGCAGAGAACGGCATCATGCGGAAACGGCCGCCATGGAGAAAATAATATAAACGTTCCAAATATTTTCCTTCAAGAAAAAACAAGCCGGCCGCGTCGGTTCATGATCCCCCGAAATACATTTCTTTGCCGAGGGCGGTGAGGACCCGCTCCTCTTCTGCCGTCAGCCTCCGCACCAGATCCATTTCCACCTTGGTCACTTCTTCGCCCTGGAAATTGATTTCGGCAATGGATGCGGTGATTTTCACGATGGCGACCGCCCGGTTGTCCGGCCGGTAGGCCACGGCCAGCTGTCCCGTCGGATAAATGCGGAAACCGGATTTCACCATCGCGGTCTTGCCGTATTCGAGCAGCTGGTACAGTTCGTTCTCATCCTTGAATTTGCAAACGGAATGAAACTCGGAGACGAATCCCATGGCCACCCCTCCTGTCATCCGTCAATGGAATACACGAGCCGTTCCTTCGCCGCATGGCGCTCCAGCGCAAGGCGCAGCAGTTCATCCAGCAGCTCCGTGTACGAAACGCCGGATTCCTTCCAGAGCAGCGGGTACATGCTGTAGGGGGTAAAACCGGGCATCGTGTTGATTTCATTGACGAGCACGGCGCCGTCTTCCCGGCGCACGAAGAAATCGACCCGGGCCAGCCCGCTGCAGTCGATGGCGCGAAACGCCCGGATGGCCATGTCGCGGATGCGGTCGGACAGTTCCGGCGCAAGGTCGGCGGGAATGATGAGCGACGATTTGCCGTCCGTGTACTTGGCCTGATAATCGTAAAATTCGCTTGTCGTGACGACTTCGCCGCAGACGGACGCCCGCGGCTCGTCGTTGCCCAGCACGCCGACTTCCACTTCCCGGGCGTTCACATATTCTTCCACGATCACCTTGCGGTCGTAGCGGAACGCCAGTTCCACCGCGGCCAGCAGTTCCGTGCGGTTGTTCGCCTTGGAAATGCCCACGCTGGACCCCAGATTGGCCGGCTTGACGAAACACGGGTACCCGAGGGACACTTCGATCTCGAGTAGATGCTCTTCCCGGTCCTTCTCCCATTCCGTGCGGGTAAAATGCCGGTAAATGCACTGGGGCAGGCCCGCCTCGGCAAACAGTTTTTTCATGATCACTTTGTCCATGCCGACGGCGGAAGCCAGCACGCCGGCGCCCACATAGGGAATGCCGGCCATTTCCAGAAGTCCCTGCACGGTGCCGTCCTCGCCGTAGGTGCCGTGCAGGAGGGGAAACACGACGTCCGGCGCGGGCGCATCCCCGTCGCCTGCGGCAAACGTGGCGATCAGGGCGCGGCGGCTTTCGCCGGAATGCCCGGGCGATCCGCCGTCGGGATGCGCGGAGGGATGCGCCGTCGTCCCCGCCCCGCCAGCCGGGTCCGCGCCGTGCAGAACGGGCCGGCCGGCGCCGGCCGGCGCCCCCTGCCCGGCGACGGCCCCCGCCGCGCCGGGCGTCCCGAACAAAAGCGCCCGCCGGTCGCTCACGGGAGCCGTCAAAAGCGGCCCCCGCCGCCATTCGCCTTCCTGGGTAATATAAAAAGGCACGATTTCATATTTGTCGAAATCGAATGCCTGGATGACCGAAAAAGCGGTGGTCACGGATACGTGATGCTCGCCCGATTTTCCGCCGTACAATATGCCAACCCGCGTCTTTCTGCTCATGGGGCAACCTCCGAATCTTGATCCGTCCCGATTTCGCCGCGTCAGAGCTCGTCGGGAACATGCAGGAATGTGTAACGGGTGCGCTCCGACCAGGCGTAGGAATCCCGGTAATCCCAGTAACGCCTCCTGCTGTCGCCCGTGTGCGCGTTCACCAGCGGCCAGCCTTCCCGGTCATGGCCGGTGACGATGGCGGTGTGCTGCCACCGGCCGTCTCCGTCCCAGTCATAAAAAATGACGTCGCCAACGGCCAGTTCGCGGGGATCCGTCTTCTTCGCCCCCCTTGGCGGCCGGCTTTGCACCGACATGTACAGGCAAAGGCTGTGGGACACCGCCCAGCTGAAGCTCCACCGCTCCGCGCCGCCGGCATAGCCTTCGTACCACCAGCCGGAATCCCTTCTCCCAGTATAGTCCATCGGCAAGCCTCCTGCAAAGAGGCACTGCGACACGTAGTTGGTGCAATCCACGGCAAAGCGGCGATACTTCGGATTGGCGCCGTTCCACCAGGCGTCGGCATAGGCCCTCGCCGCCTCCCGGTCGTAACGGACGGCCCGCCCGCGCCGGCGATGCGCCGGCACGGGCAAGGCGGCGCGGCTTTTCGTGCGCACGGCCGGCCCGCCGGGGGACGCCGGCGCGGAAACCGCCAGCAGGTCGCGGTTGATGTACGGCACCGGGTCTGCGCCGGCCGGCCACATGCCGGCCGCGGTCCGCCGGTTTCCGCCGCTTTCCCGCCGTTCCGGCACGTCCGGCACCAGCCTGGCGATCATCCACCGCCCGTTGCGCCATGCAAAGTCGAGCGTTTCATGCTCGATCCGTTCTTCCACCCGTCCGTCTTCATAGACGAACCGCCGCGCAAGGCGGATCCGGACCCGCGGGCCGCCGGGCCTTCCGATCGTCCATACGGGACGGCAGACCGTCTCCGACCGGACGGGCCGCTCCCTTTCCGGCCAGCCGGAAAACAACCGCCGGCACTTGGCGCCGCATTGATCGAGAAACGCCGCATCTTCCACCAGATCGGACAACGCCTGCGGTTCCCCGCTCTCCATCCGGTTCAGGCGTCTGACGTAGGCCGCCAGGCTTTCCCGCCATCCGTCGTCGGCAGGCCGGGATCGATTCATGCGCGCACCCTCCCGTCCGTTCACGGCTGTCCGCGTTCTGTCCGCCGGGGGCCGCCGCCTGAGCCCCGGGCGCAAATCAAGTCCCTTCATTATACGCCCGGCGGCGCCGGATCATGACGGAACATGAACTTTACGCGGCCGGCCGTTCGGAGTATACTAATAGGGGATGCAATTTTGAAATGTCGTTTCATACAGTGAAACAACCTCGCGTCATCACGTCATCGGGAAGGAGTTCGGATTCATGGCTTACCAGGATCGCTTTTCCATCGTCAGGACCCTGGAATCGGGCGGCCGCCGCTACCGGTATTTCTCGCTGCCGGAGCTCGAGAAAACGTTCCCCGGCATCGGGAAGCTGCCGTTTTCGATCCGGGTGCTGCTGGAAGCCGCCGTCCGCCAGTTCGACGGCCGGGCCATCACGGAAGATCACGTCCGGCAGATCGCGACGTGGGCCACGGCGGACAAGAACAAGGAAATTCCCTTCATTCCGGCCCGCATCGTCCTGCAGGACTTCACCGGCGTGCCGGTCGTCGTCGACCTCGCCGCCATGCGGGACACGGTCAAGCGGGCGGGCGGCGACCCGAAGAAGATCAACCCGCTCGTGCCCGTCGATCTGGTCATCGACCACTCCGTCATGGTCGACGCCTTCGGCACGCAGGACGCCCTGCAAATCAACATGGACCTTGAATTCGAGCGCAACGAAGAGCGCTACCGCTTCCTGCGCTGGGCGCAGACCGCGTTTGACAACTTCCGCGCCGTCCCGCCCGCGACGGGCATCGTGCACCAGGTCAATCTGGAGTACCTGGCATCGGTGGCCGCAACGAAAACCGTCGACGGCGAAGACTGGGTGTTCCCCGACTCGCTGGTCGGCACCGACTCCCATACGACCATGATCAACGGCCTCGGCGTCGTCGGCTGGGGCGTCGGCGGCATCGAAGCGGAAGCCGGCATGCTCGGACAACCCCTCTATTTCGTCACGCCGGAAGTCGTCGGCTTCAAACTGACCGGCCGTCTGGCGGAAGGCGCCACGGCCACGGACCTGGCGCTCACCGTCACGGAAATGCTCCGCAAGAAAGGCGTCGTCGGCAAGTTCGTGGAATTTTACGGTCCCGGCCTGACGAGCATCAGCCTGGCGGACCGGGCCACGGTGGCCAACATGTCGCCGGAATACGGCGCCACGATGGGCTTTTTCCCGGTGGACGAGGAAACCTTGAACTACCTCCGCCTCACCGGCCGCAGCGAGGAGCAGATCGCACTGGTGGAAGCCTACTACAAGGCGCAGGGCCTGTTCCGCACGGACGACACGCCGGATCCGGTGTTCTCCGACACCATCGAGCTCGACCTGGGCACGGTCGTGCCGAGCCTGGCCGGACCGCGGCGCCCGCAGGACCGGATCGAGCTGTCCGCCATGAAGGAAACGTACCAAACGATCGTCCGGAAGCCCGTCGACCAGGGCGGCTACGGCCTGACGGACGAGAAGCTGGCCCGGGAAGTGACGGTGCGGCATCCGGACGGCCAAACGAGCCGCCTGAAAAACGGCGACGTGGTGATCGCCGCCATCACCAGCTGCACGAACACGTCCAACCCGAGCGTCATGCTGGGCGCCGGCCTGCTGGCCAAGAAAGCGGTGGAAAAAGGGCTGACCAAACCGGCCTACGTGAAGAGCAGCCTGACGCCGGGTTCGCTGGTCGTGACCGACTACCTGGCAAAAGCCGGCCTGCTGCCCTATCTCGAGCAGCTCGGCTTCCACGTGGCCGGCTACGGCTGCGCCACCTGCATCGGCAACAGCGGCCCGCTGCCCGAGGAAGTGAGCGCCGCCATCGCCGACAACGACCTGACCGTGGCGGCGGTGCTGTCCGGCAACCGGAACTTTGAAGGCCGCATCCATCCGCAGGTGAAGATGAACTATCTGGCGTCGCCGCCGCTCGTCGTCGCCTATGCGCTGGCCGGCACGGTGAACATCGACCTGACGAAGGATCCGATCGGAACCGGCCAAGACGGCCGGCCCGTCTACCTGAAAGACATCTGGCCGAGCGCCGAGGAAATCCAGGAAGCGATCCGGACCGCCATCACGCCGGACATGTTCAAGGCCAAATATGCCAACGTCTTCAAACAGAACAAACGGTGGAACGAAATCCCGGTGCCCGAAGGCATGCTGTACGAATGGGATCCGAAGAGCACCTACATCCAGGAGCCGCCGTTCTTCGCCGGACTCGGCCCCGAGCCGGGCGACATCACGGACATTCGCGGCGCCCGCACGCTGGCCCTTCTCGGCGATTCGGTGACGACGGACCACATTTCGCCCGCGGGCAGCATCCGGGCCGACAGCCCCGCCGGCAAATATTTGACCGAGCGCGGCGTGGCGCGGAAAGACTTCAACTCCTACGGCTCGCGGCGCGGCAACCATGAAGTGATGATGCGCGGCACCTTCGCCAACATCCGCATCCGCAACCAGGTGGCGCCGGGAACCGAAGGCGGCGTGACCACCTATCTGCCGACCGGCGAGGTCATGCCGATCTACGACGCTGCCATGAAATACAAGGAAGACGGCACGAACCTGATCGTCATCGCCGGCAAGGAATACGGCACCGGCAGCTCCCGCGACTGGGCGGCCAAGGGCACGTACCTGCTCGGCGTCAAGGCGGTCATCGCCGAAAGCTTCGAGCGCATCCACCGCAGCAATCTGGTGGGCATGGGGGTGCTCCCGCTGCAGTTCAAGGACGGCGACAGCTGGAAGTCCCTCGGCATCACCGGCCGCGAGACGTTCGACATCACCGGGCTCGGCAACGACATCCGCCCGGGCCAGACGGTCACCGTCACCGCCACCCGGGAAGACGGCTCGACGTTCACCTTCGAGGTCATCGTCCGCCTCGACAGCCTGGTGGAAATCGACTATTACCGGAACGGCGGCATCTTGCAGACGGTGCTGCGCCAGATGCTGAAAGCCGGCTGAACCGGCCGGGCCGTTTCGTGACGCGCTTCTTTGCGCAAACGGCGGTCGATTCGCCAAGATCGCGAACCGCGGACAAAAAAAAAGGACAACCGCCGCCCCGGGCGGCGGTTCTCCTTTTTGTCCCCTTGATCCTTTTGCCGCTTTCCTGTTGCGCTTTTCCCTTTGTGATTTTCCTTGTGCCGTCTTCCTGCTTGCCGTTTCCTTTGCTCCGTTTTCCCCGTGGCGCCGTTTCCCCGTTGTCGTATCCTTTGCGGTTTTCCCTTTTGCCGTTTCCTTCCGCCGCTTTCCCTTTTGCGATTCCGGCGACGGTCCCTTACCGCGCCATTTTCCCCATTTTCGCCGCCGCTTCTTTCAGAAGCCCGGCGTGGCGTTTCATCACGTCCGGCGTCAGCCGGCTGCTCGGTCCGGACACGGACAGGGCGGCGACGAGCTGGCCGGATCGGTTGAAAATCGGCACCGCCATGGCCGCGACGCCCGGTTCCCGTTCCTCGAAGCTGGTGGCGAAGCCTTCCCGGCGCACCTGTTCCATCTGGGCAAGGAACGCCTCCGGCCGGAACCCGTCCGGCCAGTGGCCGCTTTTTTGCCATTCGTCGATGAAGGCGTCTCCCGCATGGGCCACCAGCACCTTGCTCGAGGCCCCGACATACAGGGGCAGACGGACGCCCACCGGCGCCACGCGGCGGACCGCCTCGCGGCTTTGCACCGCCTGGATGCGGATCCGCTCGAAGCCGTCCCGCACATACAGGCTGACCGTTTCGCCGATCTGGTCCCGGAGGCGCTCCATCTCGGGCAGGAAAATCAGGGCCGGGTCGTCCGGCTGTGCGGCGCCGGCGGCCAGTTCCAGTATGCGGTAGCCGAGCCGGTATTTGTCCGTCGCCGGATTGCGGATGACGAATCCTTTGCGCTCGAGGGACGAAAGCAGGCGATGGGCGGTGCTCTTGTGCAACCCGGCGCGGGAAGCCAGTTCCGTCAGCCCGAGGTCCGTTTCCTCCACGAAACAGAGCAGAAGATCCAGCGCGCGATCCACGGCGCGCACCGTCGCTTTCCCGTCATCCATTCCGCAACCCTCATCCCCATGTTTCATCACGTGAATGTTTCATCATATGAAACGGCGTTACATCCAGTATACCGCATGCCTTCCGGCAGCGCCAGCCCGAAAGAGCTCCGCGCAGGCGTCCGCCGCCGGCACCGGGAACCTGCCGGCCGGTCGCCGAATACGATGGGTACGAACGCCATCAATCGGGAGGAACCGCGGAAGAATGGAGACGGAGATGGATTTGGAGCGTTGGATGAGCCGGCAGCGGGCGCTGACCGCTTCCCTGGCGGCGCAGATCGGCCGGTGGCGGTCGGAGGAACCGGCGCACGGGCATTCGACCGGGCTGACCGGCGAAGGCCTCTGGTCGGACGCCGTGCCCCCGTCCGCCTCCCCGGCCGGGCGGACGGATCCGGTGCCGGCCGGCGGACACACCCTGCCGCCGCTGCCGTATCCGTATGACGCGCTGGAACCCCACATCGACGAAGAAACGATGCGCCTGCACCACGACAAACATCATCAGTCATACGTGGACGGGCTCAACCATGCGGAGCGCATGATGGCCGAAGCGAGGAAAACCGGCGATTTCGCCCTGCTGAAACATTGGGAACGGGAAGCGGCCTTCCATGGCGCGGGGCATTACCTGCACACCATTTTCTGGTGCGTCATGGGGCCGGACGGCGGCGGAAAGCCGGGCGGTGAGCTGCTCCGGCAAATCGAGCGGGATTTCGGCAGCTTCGCCGCCTTCAAGGCCCATTTCAGCCAGGCGGCGGAGAAGGTGGAAGGGGGCGGCTGGGCGCTGCTCGTCTGGAGCCCGCGCGCCCGCCGGCTGGAGGTCCTCCAGGCGGAGAAGCACCAAAACCTGTCCCAGTGGGACGTCATTCCGCTGCTCGTGCTGGACGTGTGGGAACACGCCTACTATTTGCGCTACCGGAACGAACGCGCCCGCTACATCGAAGCCTGGTGGAACGTGGTGAACTGGCGCTGCGTGGAAGACCGCTTCCGGCAAGCCCGCCAGGTTGCCTGGACGCCGTCCTGACCCGCCGGCAAATCCCCCCGAAAAAAGGCGGAACGGAAAACGCACGGGTTTACCGCCGTTTGCTCCGTTCCGCCGATTGTTGCGTGCAGCCGTTGGTTGCGGCGCCGCCTGTTTCCCGTCATTCCTTGATCAAAGACAGAAACTCCGCGCGCAGGGCGGCGTTGCGGCGAAAGATGCCCCGCACGGCGGACGTGACCGTCGTGCTGCCCGGTTTGTGGACGCCGCGGGCGCTCATGCACAGATGTTCGCCGGTGACGACGACCATCACGCCGTGCGGGTTCAGCACTTCATCGAGAATGTCGGCGATTTCCGACGTGATGCGTTCCTGCACCTGCAGCCGGCGGGTCACCGCTTCCACCAGCCGGGCGAATTTGCTGAGACCGGCGATTTTGCCGCTCGGCACGTAGCCGATGTGCACCTTGCCGAAAAACGGCGCCATGTGATGTTCACAAAGGCTGTAGTACACGATGTCCTTGACGATGACCAGCTCCTCGTGCTTTTCGTCAAAGGTGACGCCCAGCACGTCGCGGGGGTCCACGCCGTAGCCCCGGAACAATTCCTCGTACATGCGCGCGACGCGGGCCGGCGTCTCCGCGAGGCCTTCCCGGTCCGGATCCTCCCCGATCAGCCGCAAAATCTCGCGGACGTGTTCCTCGATCAATGCGCGGTTTTCTTCCACCAGCCGGTTTTTGTAGTCCTTGATGCCGGCCATTCGAGCGCCTCCTCTCCCGGAACGGCTTTGCCCCGGATTTCAGCGAAACCTGGTGTTTTTCAGCATTTTCCGGGCTTTGTTGAGCTGCTGGCGATTCAGGGAAACGCCCATTTTCCTGGCCATTTCCTGAATTTTGGCGGGATCGCGCCGCCACTCCTCCAGCTGCCTGCGCACGAAGCGCACGCCGATGAAAAACCCGGCGGCCAAGCCCGCCGCCGAGACGATCGCGGTGATGACGATGGCGGCCATGAAAACCGGTGCCACTCCTTCAAACGAAAAATCTTTCGATTGATTATCAGATGAAAACTATTTAAAACTATACCACGAGGCACGCGCCAACTCAATCGGAAAATGCGGGGACGGCCATGTCCGCCCCGTGCGGCGGCGGCTCAATCGTCCGGGCCGTCCGGAAGGCGTTCCGCCCGCCGGCCGCGCCGGCCGTTTTCATCCGCCCCGGCCCCGATCGCCTTCAGGGCGTTTTGCACTTCCTCCAGCGCCCGCCCGTCCGTTTCCCGTCCGGCCGCTTCTTCCAGGAACCGGCGCGCCTCGTCCCCGCCGATGCGGCCGAGGGCCCAGGCGGCCGTGCCGCGGATGACCGGACGCGGATCTTCCAGAAGCAGCCGCCCCAGATCCGCCGTCGCGCTCTTGTCCCTGAAATGGCCGAGGGCAATGATCGCGTTCCGCTGGATCGGCTTTTTGCCCCGCCAGGCCGAGGCGCTTTTGCCGAATGTTTCCCGGAACTGGCGGTTCGACATCGTCAGGATCGGCTTCAGGAGCGGTTTGGCGAGTTCCGGATCGGGCCGGAGTTCCGCCTGGTGCGTCCGGTTCACCCCCCGGTTTTTCGGACAGACGATCTGGCACGTATCGCACCCGTAAAGCCGGTTGCCGATCTTCCGTTTCCACCGGTCGTCCAGAAACTCTTTCGTCTGGGTCAGGTACGACAGGCAGCTCTTCGCGTGGATCTGCCCCGGCCCGACCAGCGCGCCGGTGGGGCAGGCGTCAAGGCACAGCGTGCAGTCTCCGCATTGTTCGGTGACCGGCTCGTCCGGCTCGAACGGGATGTCCGTCAGCATTTCGCCGAGATGCACCCAGGAGCCGTGCCTGCGCGTGATGAGGGCGCAGTTTTTGCCGACGTATCCGATCCCCGCCCGCTCCGCCACGGCCCGGTCGCACAGGGCGCCGGTGTCCACCATGATTGCCGTCCGCGCGCCGGGCACCCGCTCGCGGATGAACGCCGCCAGGCGCTCCAGGCGCTCCCGCACCACCTTGTGATAATCTTCGCCCCACGCCGAGCGGGCGATGATGCCGCGATAGGCGCCCGGCGCCGATTTCGGCGGATCCGGCAGCTTCGACGGGTAGGCGACGGCCACGGCGATGATGGAGCGGACGCCGGCCATGTGGCGGTCCGGATACACCCGCTTGTCCAGATCCGGCTCTTCAAAGCCCGATTCCCGCCCGAGGGCGCGATGGCGCAGCAAAATGTCCTTCAATGCAAAAAAAGGCTCGGCCGAAGCGAAGCCGATCTCGTCGATGCCAAGCTTCGGGGCCGCCTTTCGGATTTCTTCCTTCAGATCGGCGATTTCGCCGCGCGTCAGGCCGGGGGCGGGCGCCCGCGGCGGCGTTGCGCCTGCCGGGCTCATTCCAGCGCCTTGATCGCCTCCCTGGCCAGCTGGTCGCATCGATTGTTCCATTCGTTATCACTGTGACCTTTCACTTTGACATATTGGACCCGGTGCCTCTCCATCTCCCGCAGCAACGTTTTCCACAAATCCTGGTTTTCCACCGGCTGCCCCCGGCTGTTGACCCAGCCGTTTTTGACCCAGCCGTCCACCCAGCCGCGCGCGAAACCGTTGACCACGTAGGCGGAATCGCTGTATACCGTCACGCGGCAGGGCTGTTTCAGGGCGCGCAGCGCCTCGATGACGGCCACCAGTTCCATCCGGTTGTTGGTCGTCATCTTTTCCGCGCCGGACAGTTCCTTGCGATGGCTGCCGTACATCAGCACGGCCCCCCAGCCGCCCGGTCCCGGGTTTCCCGAACAGGCCCCGTCGGTGTAGATGGTCACTTCCTTCACCGCCTGACCCCCTTGTCCCCCTGACCTTCCCGGCTTCGTCCGGTTCCGTGGATCCGGAACGCGCGGGCCGGACGGATCCGGCGGATTATGGACCCGCGGTTCCGGCGGATCCCGCTGGAGCGGTCCGATGCTGCGGACGCGCCCCCATTCATCTGATCTCCGGTTTTTTGGCGTACAGGCCGCCGATCCGGTCAAGGGGCCACAGCACGAATTGCGCCTTGCCCTTGATCAGTTCCTCCGGCACGGCGCGGAAGGTGCGGCTGTCGGTGCTGGCCGCGCGGTGCCGGTTGTCGCCCATGACGAAATAATGTCCGTCCGGCACCGTCACGGGCCCGAAATCCCCGTCCTCGATCTTTGCGTCGGTATACGGTTCGTACACCTCTCGCCCGTTCACGTACAGGATGCCCTCTCTCGCTTCCACCGTTTCGCCCGGCAGGGCGACGATCCGTTTCACGAGATATTCGCGGAACCCGAGGGTCCCCTGCGGATCTTTCAAAATGACGATGTCGCCGCGCCCGGGCTTGCCCAGCCGGAAGCCGATCTTGTTGATGAACAGCCACTCGCCGTCCTCCAGCGTCGGCAGCATCGAATTTCCCTTCACCGTGGACAGGTTGAAGACGAAGGTGTGCACGACAAGGACGACGGCCAAAGCGGCCGCGATCGACTTGACCCATTCCCACAGCTCGGAACGGAAGCGGGCCGGACGTTCCGCGGCTTGATCCTGCAGTTCGCCGGACAGCGCGGCGTCCCGCTCATCGAAATTCATGGCCCGTCTGGCGCCTCCTTGTCTCCGTTTTCCCACAGGGCGAAATACTCCAGCACGGCCCGGTCGTCGAAGGGCGGGCGCCGGTTGTCGATCCGGTCGAGAAGGCCGGCGAGCCCATCCGCCACTTTCCGCTTCACCGCTCGGGAATAATGGTAGATCGCCTGATGCCGTTCATACTCGTCCTCGTCCACAATCAGGCGCGATCCGTCGCGCTGGACGATCACGTCGAGGTCATAGTCGATGTAGGTCAGCGTATTGCCGGAAAAATAGGGCGGGGAAGCGACGTTGCAGTAATAGCGGATCCCCGCCTCCTCGATCAGCGCGACTATATTATACCACTCGCCCGGAATAAAAAAAGAGACGCCCGGCACCCGGCTGACCCATTCCTTGCCGTCCGCCTCCACGATCGGCGTCCGGTTGTTGACCAGCACCGCCATGCGTTCCGCCGCATGCTCCGGCCGCAGCCATTCGTCGGGAAGCCGCCAGTTTTCCAGCCATACGCGGTGAAGGCTGCCGTTGTGCTTGAAACTTTTGATCACCGTCGGTTTCATGCCGGAACGGATCCTTTCCGTCGAAGAGTGAATATGGAAAAAGCATACCCTGCCGGCCGTCCGGCGGCAAGATATGCTTTCCGGAAAAAGCGGAAGAGCCGCCCGTCATCCGTTCACGATGCTCAGCTGGCGGCCGGAACGCTCGAGGGAGGATTGATCGAACCCGAGGGATTCGTAAAAAGGCAACAGGCTCGCATTGTGTTCGTCCACGCTGACCAGCACTTTCTTCACCTGCCGCAGTTCGAACCGCCGCCTGAGCGCCTGGATGAGCTGGCGGCCGATGCCCCTGCGCCGGTAGCCGCTCCGCACGGCGATCCGGTAACAATAGCCGCAGTCGTTGTCGATGGTGCCGATGATGACCCCCGCCACCTGACCGTCCGCTTCCGCCACGAGCACCAGTTCCCCGTCCCAGGACAGCTGCCGGCCGAAGGCCTCGATCGTTTCCTCGTAACACGCTTCGCTCAGCGTTTCCCGGAGCAGTTCGGTGACCGCGGCGCAGTCGGACAAACGGAATCCTCGGACAAACGTCATCGTGTTTTCCATCTCCCGTATGATCGAAAAATCAGCAACGATATCAATACGACAAAAATCGCAAAAATCCTGCCCAGAGCGGTGAAAAACCAGGGAAAACCGGGATTTGGTCCGTTTTTTATCTGAAAACGCTTTATTTTAACCGTTTACATTACTGGAAATTGCATGAATTCCTTATTTTTACTGTTCCCTGCTCCCAGGCTGCACAGAGACCGGGCCGCCGGGCACACTGACCGGGACGGCCGCCGGACGGCAAACGGTTGTCGCGAAACGATGCCGCCGGTCCCGGATGACTTAACATACTTAAATGTTGATTTATTATGGAAAATGAGGGATAATGAAGATGCACCATTTCTTGATTTTGGGAGGTTTTCTGATCATGGCACACCAATTGCCGCCGCTCCCGTATCCGACCAATGCGCTGGAGCCGCACATTGACGAAACGACGATGCAGATCCATCACGGCAAGCACCACAATGCCTACGTCACCAACCTGAACGCCGCCCTGGAGAAATATCCGGAGCTGCAAAGCAAATCGGTGGAAGACCTCATCCGCGACCTGGACGCCGTTCCGGAAGACATCCGCACGGCCGTCCGCAACAACGGCGGCGGGCACGCCAACCACTCGCTGTTCTGGGTCACCATCGGCCCGAACGGCGGCGGCCAGCCGAAGGGCAAACTGGCGGAAGCGATCAACAACGAGCTGGGCGGTTTCGAGAAGTTCAAGGAAGCGTTCTCGAAGGCGGCCGCGACCCGTTTCGGCAGCGGCTGGGCCTGGCTGGCCGTCGGCCCGGACAAAAAGCTGAAAGTGTACAGCACGCCGAACCAGGACAGCCCGCTCATGCAGGGCGACACGCCGATTCTCGGCATCGACGTGTGGGAGCACGCCTACTATCTGAAATACCAGAACCGGCGCCCGGACTACATCGCGGCCTTCTGGAACGTGATCAACTGGCCGGAAGTGGAACGGCGCTACGAAGAAGCCGTGAAGTGACCGGCAGGAAAACGGCGGTCCGCCATCGGCGGACAAAAGGCATCCCGGCGGGTATTCCCCGCCGGGATGCCTTTTGTTTCGCGCCGGCCGTTCCGGCTTCTCCGGCCGGCACGGCTTTTCGGACCCGCTTGCCGGACAATCGGTGCCCGTGCGTGTCACATGAGCGGTTTGACGGTTTCATAAATGCGGCAATATTTGGCGTACTTCGCCCCGTAATGGGCGGACAGCGCCGGATTCGGCGTCCGGCGCTCCGCGGCGGCGTTCCGCAGAATGTCCGAGCGGAACCGGGCGAAATCCGCCGACCAGCCCAGGTGGACAAAACCGAGGGAAGCCGCGCCGAGGGCGGGCAGAAACTGGGCGTTGGCCGGCACGAGGATGGACGTGCCGGTGACATCCGCGAGAATCTGCATCCACATGGCGCTTCTGCCGCCGCCCCCGACAACGGTCATTTCGTCCGGCCGTCCGTCGGGCAGGAGAAGGTCCCGCACCTGGCGGATCGCCATGCTGAGTCCTTCCAGGGCGGCGGCCGCCAGATCTTCCTTCGACACGTTCATCGTCAGGCCGAGGAACACCCCCGTCGCCCCGGGATCCTGCACCGGGCACCGCTCGCCGCCCAGATAGGGCAGGAACAGCACCGGATTGCGCTCCCGCCGGCTGGCGGCGGCCAGCCGCTCGAAACCGGCATAGTCGTCCGGGCCGGAAGCCAGCGCGCCGACCGCCCACCGGTGGACGCCGCCGGCGCTGAAGACGGGAGCGGTGGCGATGAACCCGCCGTCGCCGGGGTGCGCCAGATGGAACAGGCCGGAAACGGCCTGAACCGGCTCCCGCACGTAGGCGGCCACCCAGCCGGTCGTCCCGAGATACGTGTACAGCTCGCCTTCGGACATGACGCCGGCCCCGAGGGTGGAAGCGCCGGCGTCGCCGACGCCGGCCAGAACGGGGATGCCGGCGGGAAAACCCGTCTCCTCCGCCGCCCCGGGCTGCACGGATCCGGCCGCTTCCCGCGGAGCGACGATGTCCGGCAGCACGCCGGCCGACAGATCAAGCGCGTCAAGCCATTTTTCGGCCCATTGCCGCGCGCGGATGTCCATCAGGCCCGTCGTGGCGCCCGTCGTCGGATCGGCCACCGCGCGCCCCGTCAGCCGCAGGATGACCGGGTCCTTGGAACCGAACAGGAACCAGCGGGCTTTCCGGAAGACGTCCGGCTCGTGCCGGCGCAGCCAGAGAATTTTGGCCAGCGGAAACGTGCCGTCGAAATGATTGCCGGTCACGGCGCGGATGTCCGCTTCGGACAGCCGCTCCTTCACTTCCCGGGCCTCAAGCCCGGCCCGCCCGTCCGAGTACAGGATCGCCGGCCGGAGGGCGCGTCCTTCCGCGTCGGTTGCGATCAGGTCCTGCATCTGCCCGCTGAATGCCAGGCAGCGGATGGACGCCGCATGGCCGGACTGTTTCCAGGCGCGGCCGATGCGGACGACGGCGGACCACCAGTCTTCGGGATCCTGCTCAATCCACCCGCGTTCATTCCGCATGGTCTCGAGGGGAACGCTGATTTCCCCGTGCGGATTTCCGGCGCGGTCGATCAAGAGCCCCTTCACTGCGGTCGTGCCGATGTCGATGGATGCGATGTACCCGTCGTTCATGTCGTTCATCCCCCGCTTTCAAGTTTGGCGGCCTGTTTCATGTCGGCAATCAGGCGGTACAGCGAATCCCGCTCGCCGAACTCGATCCTGGAGACGAAGGACGAACCGACGACCGCGCCGTCGTAGCCGCTGGCCAAAACCCGGCCCACCTTCTCGGGGCTGTTCAGGCCGAAGCCGGCTACGATCATCGCCGGGGACGAGCGGAGCACGTCCATCATGCGGCCCGCCGCCGCGGGATCGGCGAACGGATTCCCGGTCGTGCCGGCATACATTTGCGCATAGACAATGCGCGCTTCGGAGGCGATGGCGGCAATGGTTCGCCCGTCCATCTCCGGATTGACGAACCGGACGACGTCCACGGATTCGGCGGCCAGCCGTTTTTGCAGGGCGGCCAGCTCCCCGTCGGACATGTCCGGGATGACCAGGGCGTCGATCAATCGTTCCCGCACGTACAATTCATAGGCCCCGTTGTCGATGAAATCGCGCCGGTAGGCCATCGCCCAGACGGGAACGGCGGTGCCGGCCCTGAGCCGCCTGAAATATTCCGGCAGCCAGGCGGCCGGGTCGCCGTGCTTCATCGCCCGCCGGTGGGCCCGCCGGATGATGTCGCCGTCGCGAACGGGATTGGCGGAAGGAATGCCGATTTCCAGAATGTCCACGCCGGCGGTCACCGCGTCCAGCACCAGATCCAGCGATTCGCCGGGCGTCGGATCGCCGGCCAGAAAATACCCGACGAGCCGTTTTTCTCCCCCCATCATTCTCTCCCTCGTCCGAACCGCTGCAGAATCACCGCGGCGATGACGATCGCGCCGGTAATGATGTCCTGCATGAACGTCGGCACGCCGAGAATCGTCAGGCCGTTGGCCAGAACGCCGAGAATGACGGCCCCGACGACCGTTCCCCAGATGTTCGGCACGCCTTCCTTGAACGCCGTCATGCCCAGAAACACCGCCGCGTAGGACTGCAGGAACAGGCCGTCGCCGCCCGTCGGATGCGCCGAACCGAGCCTGGACGCCATCAGCATGCCGGTCAGGGCGGCCAGCGCCGAGCAGAGGGCGAAGGCGGCCATCTTGTTCCGCTTCACCTGCACGCCCGCCACCCGCGACGCCTGCTCGTTGCCGCCGATGGCATACAGCCGGCGGCCGAAGGCGGTCTGGTTCATCACGTACCAGAACACGACGGCCACCAGCAGCATCCAGATGGACAAAAGCGGGATCGGACCGAGTTCGGTCTGGCCGAGGAAGCGGAAGCTCCGCGGAATGTTTTCGAAGACCGTGGCGCCGCCGGTCAGCCAGAACGTCAGCCCGCCGATGACGGTGCCCATGCCCAGCGTCGTGATGAACGACAGCACGCGGAACCGGGTGACGATCCATCCGTTGGCAAGGCCGATGACGAGGGCCGCCGCAAGCGGCAGCGTGAAACAGACCGCCATCGGCATGCCCGCCACGGCCAGCTTCGCGGCCATGACCCCGCCGAGGCTGGCCATCGCGCCGACGGACAGGTCAAATTCGCCGACGGCCATCACCAGCGTTGCGCCGATGGAAATGATGACCAGGAACGAAATCTGCCTCGTGATGGTGATGAAATTGCCCGCCGTGGCGAAGGAATCCGGGCTGAGAACGGAAAAACCGATCACCACGATGAGCCCGGCAATCACCGTGCCGTATTTGCGCAGTATTTTTTCCGCCAGGAATTTTTGGCTTGCCATGACAATCACGCTCCCTCCCCGCTGGACCGGTAACAAATCGACAGCACCTGTTCGGGCGTAATTCCTTCATTGTCCAATTCCGCGACCGTCCGGCCTTCCCGGACGACGATGATGCGGTCGGCCACGTCGAGCACTTCCTGCAGATCGGAAGACACGAAGACGATGCCGCATCCGGCCTCCGCCTTTTCCTCCAGCAGCCGGTGAATCTCCCCGCGCGTCATGACGTCCACCGCCTGGGTCGGCTCGTCGCACAGGAACAGGACCGGATCCGACATCATCGCCTTCGCGAACACCGCTTTCTGCTGGTTGCCGCCGCTCAGTTCGCCGATCGGCTGGTCCATGCCGGTCGCCTTGATGCGCAGGGAGGCCATGTGGCGTTCGACTTCCCGGCGCTCCAGCTTCCCGTTCAGGCGCAGCAGCGACGAGAAGCGGTCCAGCACGGGCAGGGTGATGTTTTCCCGGATGGTCATGCCGCCGATCATGCCGCTGCCCCTCCGGTCTTCCGGAATCAGCACGATGCCCTTCGCCAGACAGGAAGCCGGGGAGGGCGCCAGCGGCGCCCCCGAAAACCGGATTTCCCCCGCCTTGACCGGCCGGAGGCCGTAGACGGCTTCCAGCATTTCCGTCCGGCCCGCGCCCGCCAGACCGAAAATGCCGACGATCTCGCGGCGGTGTACGGCGAAGGACGCGTCCTTCACCTTCCCGTCCGCCGTCGCCAGTCCGTCCACGCGAAGCAGCAGGTCGCCCCTCGGCCGGTCCCGGCGGCCGCGCGTCCCCGGCAGCACGTCCGAATCGGTCATCATGCGCACGAGGGAGTCCCGGGTCGCCTCTTCGCGGCTGACGGTGCCCACATGGCGGCCGTTGCGCAGCACGGTGATCCGGTCGGACAGCCGGAAAATTTCCTCCATGCGGTGCGAGACGTAGAGAATCGACGTTCCCTGCTTGACGAGTCGGCCAATGAGCGCGAACAGCCGCTCCGATTCCCGGTCCGTCAGGGCCGCCGTCGGCTCGTCGAGGATGAGCAGCCGGCAGTCGTCCATCATCGCCCGCATGATTTCCAGCATCGTCTTTTCCGGCGGCGACATGTCCCGGACTTCCTTCGACAGGTCCATCTCGATCCCGAGGTCCCGCATCAGGGCGTCTCCGGTCGCTTTCATCTCGCTCCACCGCACCTGGCGGGTCAGGCCGGAAACCGGATACCGTCTGCCCAGGTACAGATTTTCGTAGCCGGTAAACGACGGGATGAGCTGCCGCTCCTGGTGGATGACGCGGATCCCCAGCGCCGAGGCGTCCTGCGGATGGCGGATGGTCACCGGCTCGTTTTCCCAGTACAGCCGTCCTTCATCGATCGAGTAAACGCCCGTGATCATTTTGATCAGCGTGGATTTTCCGGCCCCGTTCTCGCCGACCAGCGCATGCACTTCCCCCCGGCGGATGCCGAAGGATACGCCGGAAAGCGCCGGCACCGGGCCGAACCGCTTTCCCAGCCCCTCGATGCGCAAGCGTTCCAATGTCGTTTCCTCCCCCGGACGCGGATTACTCCGCGCCGTCTTTCGTGATCAACCGGGCCGGAGCGTACATCTCCGTGGCGTCCACCTGGCCGCCGCCAAACACCTTGCCGATCTGCTCGATGACGATTTCCGCCATGCCGGTGAAGTTCTGCTCCACCGTGGCCACGATCGGCGAACCTTCGCGGATCATGTCCACCGCCTGGCTGTTGCCGTCGATGCCGGCCACGATGATTTCGTCCCGTCCGGCGTTCATGATGGCCTGGGCGGCGCCGATGGCCGGTTCGTCCCATGCGGCCCAGACCGCCTTGATCGAACCGGGTTCCTTCCTGGCCAACAGCACGCTTTCCATCTGTTTGCGGGCGTTTTCAATCGGACCCGGCACATCGACGTGCAGTTCGTTGATGATCGTGATGCCCGGATAGTCGGCCAGCATCTGGTCCAGCTTCAGGGAACGCTTCAGGACGCCCGGATGGGGACGGTGGGTCATCACCAGCACGTCGCCTTCCCCGCCGATCTGCTCGAACAGGTATTCCGTCATCATGCGGGCCATTTCCGCGTTGTCGCTCGTCGCGTTCATCGCCATGCCGTCGATGTAGCCGGAATCGCAGCCGAACACCGGGATGCCCTTCTCGGCGGCCAGCGCGATTTGCGCTTCCAGCTGATTGGGATCGGTGCTGACGATGACGATGGCGTCCGTTTTCCTGGTGATCACGTCTTCCATGCGGCTGGCCATCTGGCCGATGTCCCCTTTTGCATCGATGACTTCCGTTTTCCAGCCTTTCTCTTCGGCCTTCTGTCTGAGGACTTCAATCATCTGGTTGGTGGTGACGGACGATTGGTAGGGCGTCAGGATGGAAACGGTTTTTTCATCGGATCCGCCGCCTCCGCACCCGGCCGCGACGGTCAGCATGAGCAACAGGGAAATCAGCGTTGCGATCGTTTTTTTCATGGTCATTCTCCTTCCTTCCGTTCACATTGGGATTTGGACTATCGGTTTTTTTGCCGGTGATGGGCCAGGATCCGCTCCGCCGTCCGCACGTCGGTGATCAGGCTGTCGATCCACCGGCCGCGCAGCAGCGCGGTGATCGCCGCGACTTTGTCTTCTCCCCCGGCCACGGCGATGACCTTCGGGATCTTCCGCAATTCGTCGGCCGAAAGGCCGATCATGCGCGCTTCGCTGCCCACCTCCAGCACGTTGCCGTCGGCATCCATGAACGACGTGTTCAGGTTGGCGACGGCGCCCAGACGGCGAACTTCTTCCAGCTCTTCACGGCCGAAAAATCCGGAACGCACGATGGCCGCCTCTTCGGACACCTGCCCGATGCCGACCACCGCCAGGTCGGCCTTGCGGGCCCGGTCCAGCACGCCGGCGATTTCCTTCTCCCGCATGATGGCGTCGCGCGTTTCCTTCGTGCCGACGATGGCCGGGGCGTTCAGGAACAGGCATTTGCCGTGCAGCTTCTCGCCCATGGTTCTCGCGTTGGAGTTGGCGTGCCATCGGACGGCTCCCGTCCCCCAGCCGCCTACGGCCGGCACGAAGGTGACGTTTTTCCGCGGGAACCAGGAGAGCGCTTCCGCCACTGCCGCGACGGACCGGCCGGCCGACACCGCCACGGTGTCGTTGTCGCGGATGACGTTTTCCAGCAGGGCGGCGGCGGCCTGGCCGAGGCTCAGATACAACTGCTCCGGGCTCGTCTGTTCCGGCAGGCTGACCGCCATGACGTCGGCGACGCCGAACGTTTCGGACAGCGCCTTCTCCAGTTGCTGCTCCTTGGAGAACGGATTGAGGATCCGGATCTGGACGATGCCCTCCGACTTGGCCAAACTGAGCAGACGGCTGACTTGCGGCCGCGAAATGCCGAGGCGCGCGGAAATTTCCTGCTGGTTCAGTCCGTCGATGTAGTACAGGGTGCTCACCTTCACAAGCAGCCGGGTCCGCTCGTCGGGCCTGGTCATGCTTCTCCCTCCCCCCTGCGCTTTGAACATTTGTTCATGTATATTACAATTGTTCATGCCCATTATAAACGCTTTCAGCAGGAAATTCAATCGACCGCCCCTTTATGCTCAGAATTTGCATTTCTCCAGGACAAAAAAAGAAACGCCGGCGCATCCGGCGTCCGCGGCTTCCCCGCGGCGCCCCGCGCGGCGTCGTCACGGGGGGTTCCCGTCTTCTCGGTTCCAATGCCGGTCCAATATGCGGCTGAAGACATTGGGAAACGTGTAGTCGGCCCGCTCGTCCGGTCCGATCCAGCGGGTTTCCGCCACGTCGTTCCCGGACGCTTCCCCTTCCGCCAGTCCGGCCGCATACACCCGCATGATCCAGCGGATGTGGCTGAACTCGTGCCCGATGTCCATGACGGGTTCAAACGGCACGATCGTCCAGCCGCCGGGAAGCGGACACCCGCGCAGGGCGTCTTCCGCTCCCGCGAAGGACGGTTCCGGAAGCAGGACGTGGGGCAGCTCCCACAGGCCCGCCAGCAGGCCGGCATCCGGCCGCTGGCGGATCAGAATCTTGCCGGCGTGCTCGCCCGTGCCCTCAACGAGCGCCACGGCGCGGTATTCCGCCCGCGGCTTCCCGGCCTTCGATTTGGCCGGCAGCGACTTCTCGCGGCCCTGCAGACGGGCTGCGCACCGCTCCATGACGGGGCAGATCAGGCAGCCGGGATTTTTCGGCGTGCAGACGGTTGCGCCGAGATCCATCATGGCCTGGTTGAAATCGCCGGGGCGTTCGCGGGGAATGAGCTTTCGTGCCAGCTGCTCCATCCTGGTCCGGGTCGACGGTTTCGCCACGTCGTCTTCCAGCAGGAAAAAGCGGGACAACACCCGCATGACGTTCCCGTCCACCGCCGGCACCGGCCGGTTGAAGGCGATGCTGAGGATGGCGCCGGCCGTGTACGGGCCGACGCCGCGAAGCGAAGCCACCGCATCGGGATCATCGGGTACCTGCCCGCCGTACAGTTCGCAAACGTCGCGGACGGCGGAATGCAAATGCCGGGCGCGGGAATAATAACCGAGGCCTTCCCACGCCTTGAGCACCTCTTCTTCCGGCGCTTCCGCCAGCGCCCGGAGGGTCGGAAACTTTTTCATGAACCGCTCGTAATACGGGATGACCGTTTCCACCCGCGTCTGCTGCAGCATGATTTCCGACACCCAGATGCGGTACGGGTCCCTGTCCCGCCGCCAGGGCAGATCCCGTTTTTCCCTGTCGTACCAGTCGAGCAGCCGCTCGGTGAAATATTGAACGTTTGATGAATTTTCCAAGCGCGTTCACCCGGGTGTGCAAAATTGTGGTATATGAGTGATAGCCTGCTGCGCGTTTGCCAGCACCATTTGGGGAGGGAGGATCTTCATGGCCTTTCGGAAATGGCCGGCCGCCGCTCTCGGGCTGGTCCTGGTGCTCGTCCTGGCCGGCTGCGGCGGGGGAGAAAGCGGCGACGGCGGCGGAGAAGCCGCCCCGGCCGATGCGGAAACGATATACAAACGCCATTGCCTCAGCTGCCACAAGGCCGATTTGAGCGGCATGAATCTCAGCACCGTCGGCAGCCGTCTGACCGTCGAAGAGATCGAGCAGAAAATCCGCAAGGGCGGCGGCGGCATGATTCCGTTCGAAAACCGGCTGAGCGACGAGGAAATCGCCACGCTGGCCGCCTGGCTGTCGGAAATGAAATAAGGGATCAGCCGAAAGGGCTGTCCCGTCCGTCTGATGACGGCGGGGCAGCCCTTGTTGCGCCGGGCGGAGCGGTTTTTCATCGCTTCCGGCTTGTCCGGTCCGCCTCCGCGTCGCGGGGCAAAGCCGGATTTCCCGCCTGCCGGGACGCGTCGGGCCGTTCCCAGACGGCGAAGGCGACGGCATGTCCGTCCGAATGGGAGAGGGACAGGTGCAGCCGGTCCCCGTCCCGGAATCCGACGGCGGCGCGGGCTTTGCCGGACAGGCGGCATTCCGGCCGGCCGGCCGGAGCGGGCGCGATTTCCAGATCGTGAAAGCCCGCCTTCCCCCCGATGCCGCAGCCGAGCGCCTTGGCCGCCGCTTCCTTGGCCGCGAAGCGCCCCGCCGCAAATTCCGCGAGCCGCTCCGCCGGGCGGCCGCGGACGAGATCAAGCTCCGCTCCGGTCAAAATCCGGCGCAAAAACCGCGATCCTGCGCCGCTTTCCAGAATGCGCGCGATGCGCGCGATTTCCACGATGTCCGTCCCGATGCCGATGATCAAGTTCCCGTTCTCCTCAGATGCCCGGAATCGGCGCCCGCTTGTGCTCCGTCCTGCGGTACCAGTTTTCCAGCTTTTCCCGCACGTCCGGCGGCACGGGCTTCCCTTCCAGATAGTCGCAGTTGTGCTCGTAACTGACGCCCAGTTCGCCTTCGTCCGTCTGGCCTTCCCACAATCCCGCCGTCGGCGTCTTGTGCAGCACCTTCCCGGGAATGCCGAGCGCCGCCCCGAGCTGGCGGACTTGCCGCTTGTTCAGCGAACTCAGGGGCATCACGTCCGCCGCGCCGTCCCCCCATTTGGTGAAAAAGCCCGTCAACGCCTCCGACGCATGGTCCGTCCCGACGACCAGCAGATTCAGCTCGTTGGCCAGGGCGTACTGCACCACCATGCGCGTGCGCGCCTTGACGTTTCCTTTGCCCTGTTTGGTCATGTGGCGGTGGATGCCCAGCGTTTTCATGGCATGCTCCGCCCCGAGGACGATTTCGTCGACGGCGTCCCGGATGTTCGTTTCCACCACCGTTTCAAGGCCGATGGCCCTGACCACCGAGCGGCTGTCCTCGATGTCTTCCTGGGTGCCGTACGGCTGCAGCACGCCGACGGTCATGTACGGCATGCCCCGTTCCGCTTTCAGCTCGTCCGTCGCCTTCTTGCAGAGCGCTGCCGCCACCGCGCTGTCCACGCCGCCGCTGATGGCGATGAGAAGCCCGCTTGCCCCCGCCTGGAGCACCTGGTTTTTCAGAAAATCCGTCCGCCTGCGGATTTCTTCCCCGACGTCAATCGCCGGTTTCACCCCGAACCGTTCGATGATTTCCCGCTGCACGGTGTTCTCCTCCTCCTTCCGGCCGGCTGAACGCCGTTGTTTTTCCTGTCTATTATAATATGAAAGACGCCCCTCCGGGCGGGTTTCTTCGGCCGCCGCGACGTCCGTCCCCGCCGGGAGCGAATAGCATGCCTGTTCCGGCAGGGAAAAATTGCGGCCGCCGCTTCCGTTTCGGGCTGCCCCCAAGCAAAAAACGGGACCCCGGCGAATGTTCTGCGCTGCGGTTCGCGGGGTCCAGGCTGACGTTGCGGATTTTTCCGGGAAGTCGTCTTCCCGTTTCCAGTATAGTTGATGCCGTCTCAAGGGTCAATGCGCCGCCGTCACTCCGCCGGCCGGTTCGGTCCGTCGGTCCGTTTGTCAAAGCCGGGCCGCTCCGGCGGCGGGGAAGACGGCCGTTCGTTTTTCCGCGCCTGTCTGCGCTGCTCCTTGGAATCGCCTTTGGCCAATTGCCAGCCTCTCCTTTCCTGAACGGCTTCCCATAGTATGTACAGCCTGGGCAGAAATATCCCGGCGGCCGCAAGCGCGCACGCCAGCCACTGGACGGGCGTGAGCGGCCCCCAGGTTCGGCCGCCGCCGGCCGCCAGCGACACGGCCAGCAGGCCGGCGCCGAGAAGGGGCACAAGCCGCGCGCCCGTCCGGCCGTCGCCCGTTTGCGCGCGGCCGGCCGCGGCCACCGCCAGCAGGATGAAGCCGAGGAGCGCTTCGTACAGATGGAGCGGATGATAGCGCAACGCCGGATCGGCCAGCGAAACGCCCCACGGCAGATCGGTGGCAAGCCCGTATTTTGCGCCCCCCGCAAGCCCGCCCACCGCAAGAAACGCGGCCGCCCCCCGTCCGGCGGCGTCCGCCAGGGCGCGCAGCGTCACGCCCCGCAGGAGGCTTCCGGCCAGGACGAACAGCAAACCGGCCGCCAGGCCGACGGCGGCATCCGCCGCGCCGCCGGCCACCATCAGCGCCTTCAGCGGGTTCGGCCACAGGACGGACGGATCCCGCACGGCCGGAAGCGCCTTCCAGACAAACAAACCGATGACGACGCCGTCGAGAAGGAGGCCCGCAAGGGGCGTGCCTTTCCAGGGCGAACGGCGGACGGCCGCGAGGGCGGCGGCACAGCCGGCGGCAAGAGCGGCGAATGCGCCGGCCAGCTCCCGGTTCAGGGCGAACGGGCCAAGCTGCAGCATTTCCATGACCCTGCTCCTTGTGCTAGGATTCTTGTGTTGGGATTCCGGTGACCGGATTTTTGCGACCGGATGCCTGCGCCGGCATCCAATTGAACCATACCGCAAAACTCCGTCAAAAAAAAGGGGAATTGCCGCATGTCCTCCGACGTCCTCGTCATCGGCGGCGGGCCGGCCGGCCTGATGGCGGCCGCGGCCGCCGCCGAACACGGCGCCTCCGTCACGCTGATCGAAAAAGGCGACAAACTCGGACGCAAGCTGGCCATTTCCGGCGGCGGACGGTGCAACGTGACCAACAACAAGGAACCGGCGGACCTGATCCGCCACATTCCCGGCAACGGCCGGTTTCTGCACAGCGCCATGGCGCAGTTCGACAACCGCGACATCATGGCCTGGTTCGAGAACCTCGGCGTCCGCCTGAAGGAGGAAGACGACGGACGCATGTTTCCGGTGAGCGACAGCGCCCGGACCGTCGTCGAGGCGCTTTCGAACCGGTTGAAATCCCTCGGCGTCCGTGTGCTTCTGGGCGAACCGGTGGAGCGCGTCCTGTACGCCGGCGGCCGGGCAGTCGGCGCAAGGCTCAAAACCGGCCGGAACATCCCCGGCAAGACGGTGGTCGTGGCCACCGGCGGCAAGACGGCGCCCCACACCGGCAGCACGGGCGACGGCTACCGCTGGGCGGAAGAGGCGGGCCACACGATCGTCCCCCTGTATCCGACGGAAGTGCCGCTCACGTCATCCTCTTCCGTCATCCGGGACCGATTGCTCCAGGGTCTTTCGCTGCGCGACGTGAACCTGACCGTCTGGAACGGCAAAGGCAAACCCGTCGTCACCCACCGCGGCGACATGATCTTCACCCACTTCGGACTGTCCGGCCCGGCGGCGCTTCGCTGCAGCCAGTTTGTCGTCAGGGAACTGGCGAAAACCGGAGCGCCGGCGGTGCGGCTGACAATCGACCTGTTCCCGGACGCCGGCGTCCCGGAACTGACGGAACGGCTGGCCGCCACGGCCGCCGCCATGCCGCGCAAAACCGTCAAAAGCCTGCTGAAAACGATGCTGCCCGAACGGCTCGTCCCCGTCGTGCTGAACCGGTCGGGCATCGGAGAAACGCGGCTGTGGAGCGAACTCAAACAAGCGGCGAAGGAAGCGCTCGCTGCGGAATTGAAGCGGTTTGCGGTCGACATAAACGGCACGCTGCCCCTGGAAAAAGCTTTCGTCACCGGCGGCGGCGTCAACCTGAAGGAAATCGATCCGCGCACCATGCAGTCCAGATTGATGGAGGGCTTGTTTTTCTGCGGGGAAATTCTGGACATTCACGGCTATACGGGCGGCTACAACATCACGGCCGCCTTCGTGACCGGCCGCTGCGCCGGCCGCAGCGCCGCGGAAGCGGCCCGCGGGCAGCGTTCCGGCCCCGCGGGCTGACCGCCCGGCTTTGGCCCGGCCGTCCCGGCCGCCGCAATCAAATCCGTCCCGATTCGTCCGCCGTCGTTTTTTTGTGCGCCAGTGCCCGATGCTCCTCCGACAGCGCGCCGCACGCCCGACCGCACCGCCGCCGCAGCGCGCATCCGGCGCACGTCCCGTTTCGGCTCAGCCTGACGGACCGGACGATCAGCCAGAACGCCAGCGCAAAAATGGAACCGCCGATCACCACGTCAACCATCACGGGCACTCCCCCTCTTGGTCAAAAACCGGACAGCCACCCGGACAACCAGCCGCCCGCCAGGCGGATGACGAACGCCACCGCGTAGGCGGCGGCCAGCGAATAGATCGCCGCAAACCAGGTCCACCCGGCCGACCGCGTCTCTTTGCGAATCGTCGCCACCGTGGCCAGGCACGGCACGTAAAGCAGCAGAAATGCCATGAATGCATAGGCTTCCGCCGGCGTGAACGCGGCGGCCAGCGCCGCCTGCAGGCTGCCGGCATTCGCCGGACCGTACATGATGTTCATCGTCGAAATGACCGCTTCCTTGGCGAAAAAGCCGGTCAGAAGCGCGGCGCCCGCCTGCCAGGTGCCGAATCCGAGCGGCTCGAGAAGGGGCGCGATCAGGCCGCCGATGCCGGCCAGGAAACTTTCCTCCATCGGCACGAGCACCCCGCTGCGGTTGACCGAACCGAGCAGCCAGATCAGCACGGCCCCGCCGAAAATGAACGTTCCCGCCTTGGCGACGAACTCCCGGCCCTTCTCACAGGTGCCGCGCCAGATCGTGAGCCATTGGGGCAGATGGTAAGGCGGCAGCTCGATGACGAGCGCGGCCGGACCATGGCCGGGCACAAAGCGGGAAAACAGCCTGGCCAGCACGATCGCGAGCGCGATTCCGAGCACGTACAGGGAAAGGACAACCAGCGCCTGATGGCCGGGAAAGAAAACGGAGGCGAACAGGCTGAACACGGCAAGCCGGGCCGAGCAGGACATCAGCGGCGAAAGCAGAATGGTGAGAAGCCGCTGCCCGGGCTGTTCGATCGTGCGCGCGGCCATCACGCCCGGCACATTGCAGCCGAATCCGATCACCAGCGGGATGAACGCCTTGCCGGTCAGCCCGATCGTTTCCGCCAGCCGGTCCATGACCAGCGCCACGCGGGCCATGTAGCCGGAATCCTCAATGAGCGTCAGGATGAAAAAGAGCGCGAAAATTTGCGGCACGAATACGAGCACGCCGCCGACGCCGCCCACGATCCCGTCCAGCAAAAGCGACATGATGAACGGCGAAGCGTCCGCGGCCGCAAGCAGCTTCTTGATCGCGTCCGCCACCGGTCCGGACAGCAAACGGTGCAGTCCGTCCGACAGCGGCCCGCCGACCCAGTCGAAGGTGATTTTGAACGCCAGGCCCATCACCATGAGGAAAATCGGAATGCCGAGCCATCTGTCGGTGACGATCCGGTCCACCTTTTCGCTCAGCGTTACGTCGGGCGCTTCCGCTTCCCTCACCGCGCACTCGCGGATCAACCCGTCGATGAATTCGTCCCTCGCCCGGCGAATCGCCATCTCCGGCGTCAGGCCCGGCTGCTCTTCGGCAAGCTGCGCTTCGGTCTCCCGCAGAACGGCCTCCAGAATGCCGACCGCATCGGCCCGGTCCAGCTCCTTCCGCACGACCCGGTTGCCTTCCAAATATTGCAGGGCCAGCCAGCGCACGGAACGCCCGGCCCGCCGCTGCCGGTCCGCCGGTCCGCTTGGCAGGACGTCGCACATCCGCCGGATCGCCCGCTCCAGCACGGGACCGTAATCGAGCCGCCATTCGGACGGCGGCCGGATGCCTTCCGCAAGGCACGCCGCAAGCCGCGGGCAGCCTTCGCCCGTCCTTGCGATGACCGGCACGACGGGAACGCCGAGACGGGCGGAAAGCCGGCCTTCATCGATCCGCCAGCCGCGGCGGCGCGCCACGTCCACCATGTTGAGCGCGACCACGGCCGGCATTTGCGTTTCGAGCAGCTGGACGGTCAGATGCAGGCTGCGCCGGAGCCTTGACGCGTCCACGACGTTCAGCACCGCGTCCACGGGCTCGTGCAGCAGGCAGCGGGCCGCCACTTCCTCATCGGAGGCCAGCGGACTCAGGGAATAGATGCCGGGCAGGTCCAGAAGCCGGCGTTCCCCGCCGGCCGTCTTCACTAGCCCGATCTTTTTTTCCACCGTGACGCCGGGCCAGTTTCCCACAATTTCGCGGGAACCGGTCAGCGCGTTGAACAGCGACGTCTTGCCCGCATTCGGATTGCCGGCCAGGGCGATGACGGTCATGACGGTTTCACCGCAATTTTCGGCGCTTCGCACCGGCGCAATCCGATGCAGACCTCGTCGCACGCAATCATGAGCGGGCCGCCGAAGGGCAGGCACCGGCAAATCCGGACGCGGGACCCCTCGCCGATGCCCATGTCGCGCAGCCGGCGCCTGAGCGCTTCATCGGTTTGCGAGAGATCCAGAATGGTCACGACGCCGCCTTCCCGCACATCCGCCAGCGTTTGCATCGCATCCACTCCCTTTTCCGGAAAACGAATGAAAATCATTATCATCTGCTTTCAGTTTAGCGGATTCCCCCGTCTTCATATGTGAAATGAATCACAAATTGGGCAAAAAAAATAACGGCCCGCGAAACCAAAACCCGGCCGCCGCCATTGGCGGGGCCGGGTTGTCCGGAATCCGCTGACAAGCCGGAAAAAAGAATCATGATGACGATCGGTCCATCCTGCCGTTATTCCAGAAAATCTTTCAGCCGTTTGCTTCGGCTCGGATGCCGCAATTTCCGGAGCGCCTTCGCTTCGATCTGCCGGATCCGTTCGCGGGTGACGCCGAACACCTGGCCGACTTCCTCCAGCGTCCGCGCCCGGCCGTCGTCAAGCCCGAACCGGAGGCGCAGCACGCTTTCCTCCCGGTCCGTGAGCGTGTCCAGCACTTCGCCGAGCTGTTCGCGGAGCATGTGGTAGGCCGCCTCTTCCGTCGGCGCGGGTGCATCCTGGTCTTCGATGAAATCGCCGAGGCTGGAGTCGTGCTCTTCGCCCACGGGCGTTTCAAGCGAGACGGGCTCCTGGGAGATTTTCATGATCTCCAGCACCTTCTCCGGGCTCATGTCCATTCGGGCGGCGATTTCTTCCACGTCCGGTTCCCGGCCCAGCTCCTGCACCAGTTCCCGCGTCACCCGGAGCAGGCGGTTGATCGTCTCCACCATGTGCACGGGGATGCGGATCGTGCGCGCCTGGTCGGCGATGGCGCGGGTGATGGCCTGGCGGATCCACCAGGTGGCGTAGGTGCTGAATTTGAACCCTTTTGTATAGTCAAACTTCTCGACGGCTTTCATGAGCCCCATGTTGCCTTCCTGAATCAGGTCGAGAAGGGACATGCCGCGTCCGGCGTATTTGCGGGCCACGCTGACGACAAGCCGCAGGTTGGCTTCCGCCAGCCGCTGCTTGGCTTCCTCGTCGCCTTCCTTCACCCGTTTGGCCAGCTCGATCTCTTCTTCCGGCGAAAGCAGTGGAACCTTTCCGATTTCCTTCAGATACATGCGAACGGCATCGCTCGTGCCGACCCCCTGCGAAAGCAACAGGTCCTGTTCCTCTTTCATGCGTTCCACCCCATCCTTCTCCGTCATTTTCTGTCTCATCACCGGCCAACTTTCTTGACAGCGCCTGCGCTGTTATGATATTGTATTATTGGTAAGTTGTTTTTATCCACCCTGAACTGTAAACAATATTTTATCAAAAAGTTTGTCCGATTGCAACCGTTGATTCCAAAAAGGCGCTTTGCGCCTTTTTTTTCGTTTTTTCGCCCGGCAGGACAGGCCTTCGGCTTGCCGGATTTTCCGAAAAAGCCGCCTGCAAGCCAAGCGGGCGCCTCCCGCAGCCGCCGGTCCGGCGGACGGGAAGCGCCCCTTTTTTTGCCGCGGATGGTCCGCGGCGGGGCGGGCCTAAATTTTGTAGGCTTTCATCGCCCGGCGCAATTCCCGGATGGTCGGCCGCTTGCCGTACATCAGGACGCCGGTGCGGTAAATTTTCGCCGACAGCCACCCGAACGCGACGATGGACGCCAGCAGGACGGCGATGGACAGCCACACTTCCCAGGCGGCGGGATCGGTGACGCCCACGCGCAAAAACATGATGAACGGCGTGAAGAACGGAATGTAGGACGCGGCGACCAGGAGTCCCCCGCCCGGATTCTGGATGCCGAAAATGGCCAGGAAATAGCCGATCATGGACAAAATGGTGATCGGCACAACGGCCTGGCCAAGATCCTCCGTCCGGCTGACGATGGAGCCGACCGCCGCAAACAGGGTGGCGTACAGCAAATAGCCCATCAGATAGAACAGCAGGGCGTACACGATCAGCATCGGATCGATGAGCGCGAGATCGATGTCCAGCCTGGCGAACGCCTCCCGGTTGTGGGGCAGGGCCAGGTTGACGAAGCCGGCGGCCAAAAGCGCCAGCAGCTGCGAAAGGCCGACCAGGCACACGCCGATGATTTTGCCGAACATCTGCGTAAGCGGTTTGACGCTGGTGATGAGAATCTCCATGACGCGCGAACTTTTTTCCATGGTGATTTCCGACGCGATCATCTGCCCGGTCATCATGATGGCGACAAACAGCAGAATGACCAGCGCGTAGACGAGCGCCGAGGCGATCATGATCTCCATTTCCGATTTGGTGTCGTCCCCGCTCAGCGAAATTTGCACCTTGCGGATGTCCACCGGGGAATTCAGGAAGGCCAGCTGCCGTTCCGAAAGCCCGAGCTCCGCGCTGACCCGGCCGACCTTGAGCGCCTGCAGTCCGCTTTGCAGCACCCCCATCTTGCCGTAGTCCATCGTGTCTTCGGATTTGTATTCCAGCGTCGGAAACCCGGTCTCGTCCCGGCCGGTGATGATCAGATAACCGATGATTTCGCCTTCCCGGATCTTCTCCCGCAAAAACGCCTCGTTGGCTTCCGCCGATCCCCGGTCGTCGTAGACGAGAAGAGCCGCTTCCTTCCCTTCCCGCGCCGCCAGGATCTCCCGCAGGGCATCCGCCACCCCTCCGGCATCCCGGATCATGCCGAAGGTGTCCGTTTTGTCCGTCTGCACGAGCGAGACAAAAAAGGGCAGATTGATCAGGATGCTGACGAGCAGCACCATCGTGACCGTCGATACGATGAAGGCTTTCGAGCGCAGCTTGTGCCGGACCGTAAACGCGACGACGCGCCGAAGATCAGCCACCGATTTCGCCCCCCACCGCTTTGATGAAAATTTCGTTGAGCGTCGGCTCCAGCACTTCGAACCGGTGCACCTCCGTCTGTTCCAGCGCCGCCCGCAGCACCCGCTGCGCCGCTTCCGGACGCGTGATCCGGATGTCGCAGACGTTGCCGGTCCACACGGCGGACGCCACGCCGTCGACCGCTTCCAGCCCGGCCGCCGGCTTGGCGGTGACGAGCACGATCCGCTCCTTCGGGAAACGGTTTTTGATGTCCCGCAGGCTGCCTTTGAGCACCGTTTTCGAATTGTGCAGAATGCAGATGTTTTGGCACAGTTCTTCCACGTGCTCCATGCGGTGGGTGGAGAACAGGATCGTCGTGCCGGCATCCCGGAGCTCCCTGACCGTCGTCTTGAGCAGTTCCACGTTGACGGGATCGAGGCCGCTGAACGCTTCGTCCAGCACGAGAAGATCCGGTTTGTGCAAAATGGCGGCGATGAACTGGATTTTCTGCTGGTTGCCCTTGGACAGCTCTTCCACTCGTTTGTTGTAATAGCCCGGCACGCCGAACCGCTCCAGCCACATCTTCAGCGCGGCGTCCGCCTCCCGGCGGCCCATCCCCTTGAGCCCGGCCAGATAGATCAGCTGGTCGCACACCCGGATTTTCGGGTACAGGCCCCGTTCTTCCGGCAAATAGCCGAACGTGCGGACTAGCGATCGGTCAAACGGCCTGCCCCGGTACAAAATCCGGCCTTCATCCGGAAAAATCAGGCCGAGCACCATCCGCATCGTCGTCGTCTTGCCCGCGCCGTTGGCCCCGAGCAGCCCGAAAATTTCCCCGCTCTTCACCTCGAGGCTGAGCCGGTCAACCGCGGTTTTGTCTCCGAACATTTTGGTCACGTTTTCCAGTTGAAGCGAAAACACCCGCCATTCTCCTTCCAGCCCGATTCCGTTGACGGCCGTGCGGCCGCCGGCCGGGTCAGCCGAATATCGCGTCCAGCAGGCTTCCCGTTTCGCCGCCCGGGTACATGACGTACAGCAGCGTGTAAAGCGACACGCCGGTGACGGCCGCCGCGAACCAGATGGAAGCGGTAACCGGGCCGAGCCTGCGGTGCTTCGCAAACCGCTTCCGGTACGCCAGGGCGATCGTCACGAGGCCAAACGCACCCGCCGTCGTGGCGAGCACGATGTGGAACAGCAAAAACGCCGTGTAGACCGGCCGCAAGTGATCCGGTCCGCCGAATTGCGTGTTCCCGACAAACAGCGTCTTGCTCACGTAAAGGACAAAAAAGGCCAGCGCAAACAGCGCCCCGGCCACCATGAATTTCCCGTGGGATTCCCGCTTGCCGGCGGCGATGCGGCGCCAGCCGATGCCGACCAGAACGGCGCTGATGACGATGCAGGACGTGCTGATCGTCGGCAGAATGGTGGACACGCCTGGACACCCCCGTCCTTCGATTTTATTTGACCGTCGATGCGGGTTCAAGGGGATCGACGGCATCGCCGGCATTTTCGCGCCTGAACCAGCGGATGAAGTTGGCATACAGAACGGAACCGTACGTGATTTCCTGCACCAGTTTCATGACGATGCCGCCGAGCTGCTGGTCATCCCGGGGGGACATGATGGCGAACGTTCCGGGGCCGCCGAAGCGGAGCAGGATGGCGTCCGGATCGAGCGGCACGCAATAGCCGAGCGCCTTCGCCCACACGCGGGGATCGGAATAGACGGCAAACAGCGGTTCGGGCGCAAAGATGATCAGAACGCACGCCGGCGTCATCAGCACCCCGTTGGCGAAAATGTACCCCATTTTCTGCACGTCGGTCAGCCGCTCGAATTCCGGCACGGGCACGACCACGTTCCACCACATCATGAAAGCCGCCAGTAGCAGCAGCGCGTAGTAGAACACGTGCAGCGCATAATGGGTCATGATGTAGTCATGGACGGCCGGCATGTGGTACAGCGAGAACAGCACGTTGAACAAAAGGAGGCACAGGATCGGCCGGGTGAGCGCGCGAAACGCCTTCTCCACGGCCGGCCTCGCCAGCGCTTTCCGGTACAGCCAGTCGGGAATGCCGTGCAGGATGAGCGGGGGCGCCAGCAGGTAGGCGACCGCCATGGAGCTCATATGGGCGGTAAACCACAGGTGTCCGGCCAAATCGAGCGGTCCGCCCAGGGCGAAGTACAAAAGGAACAGACCGCCCAGCACCGCCGCCTGCCGCCGGACGGGCACCGCCGGCGCATCCCCGAACCATTCCCGCCGGTACACGTCCACGGCCAGCACATACAGCACGGCAACGGCGGCGATGATCAGGAACAGCCAGGGGCTCCAGGCCGCCCTTGCACCGAATACGGACAGATCCGGCATGTTGTCACCCGCCTTCCAAAAAAATCGAAAAGGCAAAGCCGCCCCGTCCGTTCCGTTTCCGGAAAGAGCGGGGCAGCCTTACCCTCCCTTCGGTCCGGCCGCCGGTTACCACCAGCACCACAGAAGCGCCATCACGACGCACGTGAAGGTGACGACGACGCCCGCCATCATGAAAATGCGCGGCTGCATGTGGCCCTTGTCCTTCATGTGCATCCAGTACAGCGCCTGCACGAGGGCCTGGATCACCGCCAGGAGCATCAGGAACCCGACGATGAACCAGCCTTCCAGCGCGTCCTGGTAAATGACCGCCAGGAACGCCAGCGCCGTCAGCACCAGGGAGATGGCGTAGGAAATCAGATGGTTGCGGGGCCCTTCATGGACCCGCCTGCGGCGCACGGCGTCCGCCGCGGCTCCGCCCGCTTGTTCGTTCGTCATGTCCGGTTCACCCCATCATACCCATCAGATAGACAACCGTGAAAATGAACACCCAGACCAGGTCGACAAAGTGCCAGTACAGGCTGACGATGTACACCTTGGGCGCCGTGATGACATTGAGGCCCTTGACCATCAGCTGGCCGATGATCAGGGAAATCCAGACGATGCCGAACAGGACGTGGGCACCGTGGAAGCCGACCAGCGTATAGAAAGCGGAGCTGAAGGCGCTGGTCGAAAACGTGTGTCCTTCGTGCACGTAATGGACGAATTCGTAGATCTCCAGAATCAGGAACGCCAGGCCGAGCGCCACCGTCACGGCGAGCCAAAGCTGGATGCGCCGGTTGTCGTGGCGGTGCATCGCCTGCACGGCCATGACGCTCGTCAGGCTCGACGTGAGCAGGATGAAGGTGGCCAGCGCCACGAGAGGCAGGCTGAACAGTTCCTTCGGTTCGGGCCCGCCCATGACGGAATGGCGCAGCGCCAGGAACGTGGCAAACAGGGAACCGAACAGGACCGATTCGCCGGCCATGAACATCCAGAAGCCGAGAATCCGGTTCCGCCCGTCCAGCGTCGCCCTTTCCGGCTCGGGCGGAAGTTCGCCGCCGTGGGCGTGTGCATGAACGTCGCTCATTGGTGGGCCGCCTCCCCTTCCGCTTCTTCCGGATGGATGTGATAGCCGTGATCGTCCTTCAGCGAACGGATGATCATGCAGACGAAGAACAAGGCCAGCCCGCCGGCGGCGATCACGTAATGTTCAAACAGGAACCGAATGAAGCCGATGGAGAACGGCTCTTTCGCATACATGAATCCGATGGCCGCGATGAACAGCCCGACGGACATCCAAAGCGGCAGGATGGACGGCGACGGCATGTGGATCGGTCCGGGCGGTTCCGCCGGCGTCATGTGCGTGCGGCCTTCCCGCTTCTCGAGCCACCAGGCGTCGAGGCCGCGCACGAGCGGCAGCTGGCGGAAGTTGTATTCCGGCACCGGCGTCGGCAGGGACCACTCCAGCGTGCGGCCGTCCCACGGGTCGCTCGGCGCGTCGGCCGGCTTGGCGGCCGTCTTGAACACGTTCACCAGGAAAATGATGACGCCGATGGCCATGAGGAAGGCCCCGATGGAGCTGATCAGGTTCATCGTGTTCCAGCCCTGGCCGTCCAGATAGGTGTACACCCGCCGCGGCATGCCCATCAGGCCGAGGAAGTGCTGGACGAAGAACGTCAGGTGGAACCCGGGATAGAACGTCCAGAACGTCCATTTGCCCAGCCGCTCATCCAGCATGCGGCCGAACATCTTCGGCCACCAGTAGAAGCAGCCCGCCAGGAGGGCCATGACGATGCCGCCGACAATGACGTAGTGGAAGTGGGCCACGACGAAATAGGTGTCGTGGAACTGGAAGTTGGCCGGCGCGGACGCCAGCATGACGCCCGTCACCCCGCCCATGACGAAGGTCGGGATGAAACTGACGGCGAACAGGTTCGCCGCGGTGAACCGGATCTTGCCGCCCCACAGCGTGAAGATCCAGTTGAACACCTTGATCCCGGTCGGGATGGCGATCAGCATCGTCGCCACGGAAAACAGGGCGTTGGCGACGGCGCCCATGCCCGTCGTGAACATGTGGTGCGCCCACACCATGAAGCCGAGGAAGCCGATCAGCACCGTCGCGAACACCATCGAGCTGTAGCCGAACAGCCGCTTGCCGGAGAAGGTGCTGACCACCTCGGAAATGATCCCGAAAGCCGGCAGGATCAGAATGTACACTTCCGGATGCCCGAAAATCCAGAAGAAGTGCTGCCAGAGCACCACGTTGCCGCCCTGGGTGACGTCGAAGAAGTTGGCCCCGAACAGCCGGTCGAACATGAGCAGGACAAGACCGACGGTGAGGGGCGGGAACGCGAACAGGATCAGGACGGACGTGATGAAGCTGGTCCAGGTGAACAGCGGCATGCGCATGAACGTCATGCCCGGCGCCCGCATGTTGACGATCGTCACGATGAAGTTGATGGCGCCGATCAGCGTGCCGAGACCGGAGATCTGCAGCCCCATCACGTAGAAGTTGACGCCGAAGCTGCCGTAGTCGGCGCCGGACAGCGGCACGTAGGCCGTCCAGCCGGCATCCGGCACCGTCTGGAAAAACCAGCCGAGGTTCAGCATCAGGCCGCCCAGGAAGAACAGCCAGAAGCCGAGGGCGTTGACGAACGGAAACGCCACGTCCCGCGCCCCGATCTGCAGCGGCACGACGGCGTTCATGAAGGCGAAGACGAGCGGCATGGCCACGAAGAAAATCATCGTGGTGCCGTGCATCGTGATCAGTTCGTTGAACAGCTGCGCGGGGATCGCATCGAACTCCGGAAACATCAGCTGATAGCGGATCAGGAGCGCCTCGATGCCGCCGATGGCGAAGAAGAACGTGCCGCCGAGCAGGTACAGGATCGCGATCTTCTTGTGGTCCACCGTCGTCAGCCAGTCCTTGAGCACGGCCCAGAAGCCCCGTCTCGTCCCGGCCGCGACGGTTGCCGAGTACGCGTGTGCCACGCTGGTAACCCCTTTCTCTTCCGAAGTCATGTTACTTGAGCGTCCGGATATATTCGATCAGATTGTCCAGCTCCTCTTCGGACAGCAAATCGCCAAAGGCCGGCATCGTGGCGCCCGGCTTGACTTCCTGCGGGTCGATGATCCATTCGCGGAGCCACATGTCGTTGTTTTCCCGGAATCCGCCCACCGTCAGCCGGTCGGCGAATCCTTTCAGGTTGGGGCCGAGGCTCATTTTGTCCGACTCGACGGCATGGCAGCTGATGCAATAGTTGCCGAACACTTCCTGGCCGGCCGCGGCCGCCGGGGTCGCCGGAGCCGGAGCGGGCTCCTTCATCCCGGCCACCCAGGCCTCGAATTCTTCCCGGTTTTTCACGACGACTTTGAAGTCCATCAGCGCGTGTCCTTCGCCGCACAATTCGGCGCATTTGCCGAGGTACACGTCGGGGTCGCCCGTCTTGAACGCCACCGTCTTGGTCAGCCCGGGGTTCGTGTCGGTTTTGCCCGTGAGCTGCGGAATCCAGAACGAGTGGATGACGTCGGCGCTCGTCAGCTCCACGTTGACCCAGGTGTTCGCCGGCAGCACCAGATCCTGGGCGGTGCGGATGCCGTAGTCGGCATAGTTGAATTCCCACCAGAACTGGTGGCCCACCACCTGGACGTTGACGGCGTCTTCCGCGGCGATGACCTCGTCATGCTTGAATGCGTACACCACGGTGAAGGACGCCAGAATCAGGATCAGCGTGAACGGAATGACCGTCCAGATGATTTCCAGCCTGTGGTTGCCGGCCACCTGTTTCGGATCGCCCGTGTCTCCCCTGCGCCGGCGGAAGCGGATGATCGCGGTGAAAAAGAGCGTGAACACGACCAGCATCACGAGAATCATGATGCCAAACGACAGCATGATCAGGAAATACTGGTCCTGCGCGCGGTCGCCCCGCGGATCCAGCGCGCCGCCGCAGCCGGCCAGCAGCACGGCCGCGGCCGCCAGGATGAGCGCCGTGCGCCCCGCTTTGTACCATCGTTTCATGATTGTGTCGATCCCCCAGTCCGCTGTGGTGACAAATCTCCGAAATCCCTTGCCGTTGCTGATTTGTCAACGATTATCGTCACGTTTTCTACTATAGAATCGTTAAATCTTTTTGTCAATTTGGTGAAACCAAGGTTCACAAATTAGACCAAATTCATTGGCGCGCCCGCCGGCATTCCGCGCGGCCGGTCATCGCCGGCAATGACAAGGATGCCCATTTTGCGGCCGGGGGATGCCCGCGCCGCAAAAAACGAAACCCCCGGGCTTTCTGGAGCCCGGGGGTCTGGCGCCGGCTGCGCCTGATGCGGCCGCTCACATCCAGCGGTCCGACCAATGCTGGATCGCCGCGATGACGCCTTCCAGCGACTTGCCTTTCTCCGTCAGCTCATATTCGATTCGCACGGGCGTCTCCGGGTAGACGCGGCGTTCCACGATGCCGCCCGTTTCAAGTTCTTTCATGCGGTCCGTCAACATTTTGTCGCTCACGCCGGGAATCTGGGCCTTGATGTCCCTGAACCGTTTCGGCCCGTCCAGCAGCACCCGGATGATCAGCGCCGTCCACCGCTTGCCGAGCAGGTCGATGGCCGCCTCGTATTTCGGGCACATTTTCGAGTAATCCATCATCACTTCCTCACGATCGCGACACGAGTATTTGATGTATGTGAACAGTATACCACATGCGCGCCGGTTTGCTGACGGCCGGGCAAAGAAATTTGCGGGGCTGATGATTCGCCGTCTGAACGTTTTGCGCGCTTCGTTCATTCTTTCATTCGCTCGAAACGGCGCCATCGGCCGCGGATTCCCCGCCGGCTTCCGGCCAGCCCGCGGCCCGCAGCGCCTGGTTGCAGGCGCCGATGTAGGCCTGGGCCGCGGCGAGCACGATGTCCTTGCCGCTGGCGCTCGCCTTGAACATCCGGCCCATGTGGGACACGGTGACGGTCGCTTCCCCGTCGGCGTCCTCCCCGGCCGCAAGCGACGTCAGCTCCAGATCCTCGAAGCGGATGTCCGCCGGAATGGCCTGCTTGATGCAGTTGATCACCGCCTCCAGCGGCCCCTGGCCGATGCCGGAGCAGGAAACGAGCCTTCCGGTTCGGTTGTCCCGCACCGTCACGGAGGCGACGCGCGCCCGCTGGGTGCCGGCCACCGCCTGCAGGTCGGTCAGCGTGAACGGCTGCACGTCCCGGCCCCGGGCCGCCCCGATCAGCTCCAGCAGCTCCTGGTCCGTGACGGTTTTCTTGCGGTCGGCCATCCGCTTGAATCTGGCATACACGTCATCCAGTTCGGCGTCCGTCAGGCGGATGCCGTATTCTTCGGCGCGGTGCCGGATGGCGTGCCGGCCGGAATGCTTGCCGAGCACGATCATGTTCCGTTTGATGCCCAGCTTCTCCGGCTCCATGATCTCGTAGGTTTCGCGGTTTTTGAGCAGCCCGTCCTGATGGATGCCCGATTCGTGCTGGAAGGCGTTGCGGCCGACGACCGGCTTGTTCCAGGCGATGGGAAAGTTCATCGCCCGGCTGACCCGGCGCGCCGTCTCGTAGATGTGCTCATGCCGGATGCCCGTGTGGACGTCCAGTTTGTCCTTGTGCAGCTCCAGCGCCATGACCAGCTCTTCCAGGGCGCAGTTGCCCGTCCGTTCGCCGATGCCGCACACCGTCACTTCCACCTGGCTCGCGCCGGCGCCGATGGCGGCCAGGCTGTTGGCCACGGCCAGGCCCAGGTCGTTGTGGCAGTGGGCGCTGAACTCGACCCGGTCGGCGCCGCGGGCCTCCCGCATCACCCTGCGGAACAGTTCGCCGTAATCTTCCGGCAGCGCATACCCGACCGTGTCCGGCAGATTGATGATCGTGGCGCCCTCCGCGATGACCGCCTCCACCATTTCAATCAGGAAGTCGATGCCCGTGCGCGAGGCGTCCATCGGGGAAAATTCGATGCGGTCGACGAACTGTTTGGCATAGGCCACCATCTCGCGGGCGATGCGGATCACTTCCGCGCGGCTTTTGCGCAGCTGGTGCATCAGATGGATGTCCGAGGAGGAGATGAACAGGTGCAGCCGGCGCCGTCCGGCGTCGGCCGTGGCCTGGACCGCCGCGTCGATATCCGCTTTCACCGCCCGGGCGAAGCCGACGATTTCCACCTCCGGATACAGCCGCGAAATTTTCTGCACGGCTTCGAATTCGCCGGGGCTGGAAACCGGAAATCCCGGCTCGAGCACGTCGACGCCCAGCTTCACCAGCTGCCCGGCGAGGGCCACCTTCCTTTCCGGGTCCAGCGTCGCGCCCGGTGCCTGCTCGCCGTCGCGCAGCGTCGTGTCAAAAATGGCGATGCGCCTTGACTTCGTTTGTTCCTTTTTTGCGTTTTCCATCGTTCCTTCACCCCACGAATGGTTGTTGTCATAAAAAAACTGCCGTCTCCGCCAAAGAGACGACAGATTTTTCCGCCGCGGTACCACTCTTTTTGGACGTCCGCGCAGGCCCGCAGGGACTTGCGGCCGGCACGTCCCCCTTTCCCGGACGATCGGCGCACTCCAAAGCCGCAGGCGGGCCGTCCGGCGCCGCCGGCACGGCCGCGCGGGTTGCCGCACGCATCGTCCGCGCCCGATCACGGGGGCCTCCGTCGCCGCTTACGGCCGGCCGTGCCGGCCGGTTCGGCGGCGCCGCATCCCGGGCGAGCTTCGGGGATGCCTTCGTCTGCGTCGCACCGTCCCGCAGCTCTCTGAACCCGGCCGTCCCCTACTGTTCCCGTTCATCGCGTTTCGCCCTGTTCGGTTTTCCGTTTCGTCGCCGTTTCCGATGCGGACCGGAAAACGGCCGACAACAAAAGCCCGCCGTCTGCAAAGAGACGACGGGCCGTCGCGGTACCACTCTTCTTGGCTTTGCCGCCTTCCGCGGCAAAACCCCCTCACCCGGACCGAAGGCGCCGCCCGGCATGGCCGGCATTGGCGTCATCAAGGTCCGCGCCCGATCACGGGGGCCTCCGTCGCCGCTTACGGCCGGCCGTTTCGGCCGGTTCGGCGGCGCCGCTCCCAGGCGAGCTTCGGGCTTCCCTCGGTTGCGTCGCACCGTCCCGCAACTCTCTTGTTTCCGGGATGGGCCCTACTGTTCCTGTTCAGCGCGTTTCGCGATGTTTCGTTCGACGCCGGCAACGAGTCCGGCGTTCAAAATATGATTGTGCATTATTATATGGCCGGCGGCGGCCGCTGTCAAGAGCGGCCTGCTGATCCGGTCATCCCGGATCCGTTCCCTCATCAAACCAGGCCCGCCAGTTCCGGCACGAGATCCGGCGGCCGCAGCCCTTCCAGGGCGGCGACCAGGTTTCGCGCGGCCTGCATGGCCATGTTTTTCCGGGTTTCCGGCGTGGCGGACCCGATGTGGGGAAGAAGCACCGTGTTCGGCAGGGACAAAAGGGGGTTGTCGGGCGCGACCGGTTCCTCTTCGAACACGTCGAGGCCCGCGGCGCGGATGATGCCGCCGGACAGCGCGCGGACGAGCGCCGCCTCGTCCACCACCCGGCCGCGCGAAGCGTTGATGAAAATGGCCGACGGTTTCATCTTGCGGAAATGTTCTTCCCGGATCATCTTTTCCGTCTCGGCCGTCAGCGGCGTGAGCACGACCACGAAATCGGACTCCGCCAACAGGTCGTCCAGCGGGCGCCAGACGGCGCCCACGCGGGCTTCCGCCGCCTCGTTCCGCCGCCGGTTGTGGTACACGACGTCCATGTCGAAGCCGAATTTCGCCCGCCGGGCCACCGCCACGCCGATGCGGCCCATGCCGATGATGCCGAGCTTTCTGTGGTGGACGTCCACCCCGAACAGCTCTTCATTCATGCCCTTTTGCCAGCCCCCGCCGCGCACGAGCCGGTCCAGCTCCGCCACGCGCCGGGCCGCCGCCAGCATGAGCGCCATCACCAGATCCGCCATCGTGTCGTCGGTCGCGCCCGGCGTATGGGTGCCCAGCACGCCGCGCCGGCGCATCGCGTCCAGGTCGAAGTTGTTGTAGCCGGCCGACGCGTTGCTCACCACTTTCAGCCGCGGCGCTTGATCCAGCAGCGTGTCGTCGATCCGCGTGCCGGCCGTCAGAAACCCGTCCGCTTCCGCCAGCGCCGCAAACAGCGCCTCCCGGCCGCGTTCGGCCGGCCGGTATACGCGCCCGTGCTCCCGCAAAAACCGTTCCACCTCGCCCGGCACGTCGACGCCCAGCAAAATGTTCGGCCTTCGTTGCTGCGCCATTCGGTCAGTCCGCCTTTCGTCGAAGGATCTGCAGCCGGCTTCCGGGGCCGGCGGCAATTCTGCTTAAGTTATTATATCAGTTTCCCATGCGGGTTTCCCCCGGCCCCACCCCGCATTCCAGAACATGGAAGCCCGGAAAAATGATGCCGCCGCTCGCTTGAATCGCAACAAAATTTGCTATAATAGGAGCAGCAGAAAGCCAATCGGACGGGCGGAGGTCGAAAAGCCGGTGAATCCCCTGAAAAGGCTGAAGCTCAAATCCCAGCTTCGCAATTGCGACTACGTGCTGGCCGGAACCGTCATCAAGCAGCAATACTACGATCCCACCAAACCGACGGTGATCAACAGCCTCATCGACGAGTTCATGGCCAATCCGAATTTTGAAAACGCGCTGAAGCTGATCGAATACAACGAAATGCTCACCTTCTACTTCACCGAAAGCTGCGCGGGCGGCCTGTACGTCCGCAAATCGGCCCAGGATGCCGGCACCCCGTCCGCCCAACCGACCTCCCGGTCCGAACACGCATCCCGCCCGGCACCGGCCGGCACGGAGCCGGCCGATGAACCGGTCCGGTTTTCCGGGGGCGCCGGCCCGTCCGGCGCCGGACCGTCGGGCATGCAACACGCGCAGGCGCGCCCCGGCGAAACGCCGGAACCGCCGGACGTCCGCCCCGCGGAAGGCAAAGAGGCGGCCGTCTCCGCGCCGGAACGGGCGGAATCGTCCGCCCCGGCCGATTCGCCCGCTTCCGCGGAACGCCCCGATCCGGCCGATCCTTTTGAAAACGACCCCAAACGAAAGCTTCGCCGGCAAAAGCAGCAGCAGATCCTCGAGGAATCGGAAGCGCTCATGGAGCAGCTTCTGTCCTTCGACTGGCGCCGCAGAAGGCAGGCCCCGAAGCCGGAAAAGGAAGAGGCGCCGGAGGAGGAGCGGGACATCCGCGCGTTGCGCGGCCTGCTCTCTTCCGGGGCATGGGATTTGCCGGGGGGCGAAAGCGAAGCGGCCGTCCGCAAAGCCCGCGGCGGAAAGACGGAAACCGGCGCCGGCTTGACCGGCGGCGGTGCCGGTTTCACGGACGCGGCCGGGGCGGCGGACGGATGGTCCCCGGCGGAAGAAGCGGAGCGGGAAGCGGCGTCCGCCAGGGAAGCGGGCGACTTGCCGGCGCGGACAGTCCGCGGAGAAGACGAAGCGGAAACAATGGTTTGGTCCGGCAGGCGGGCGGCGTCGGAAACGCTGCCGGACGATCCGAAACCGGCCTGGACGCGGAAGCCGCGTGCGGACGATGCCGGTCCGGACATGGAAGCTGACGGCCAGGCCGCAAAGATTCCGGAAATCCTTTCCCCGGAACAGACTTCCCCGGCCCGGGCTCCGGCGGCGGACGCCAAGCCGGAAATCGCGGCCGCCGAACCGCCGGTTCACCGTCTGCCCAAACGGTCCTATGCCAACGTGATCGCCACGCTGAAGATCGACATCCACACGATGGCAACGCAGCTGGAGGAATACCGGCGCGCCCTGTCCCACAATCCGCCCAACGAGAAGCAGCTGATCGGCTGGATCAACGCGCTGGAGGACGCCATCGAAGAGTTTTCGCAGGTGGTGGATCATCTCGAGGAGCATCAGGCGGAATTGGACAGCCGATGAAAACGAGCCGCTTGCGCGGCTCATTTTGTTGTCCCGCGCCGCCCGCCGCCGACATCCGTCATCGCGGCGGATGCCCGCCCCGGCGTATAATGGATTCCGAGTGCGGTTCACGACAAAAACCAAGCGGAGGCGTCAAAACATGACCAAGTACAGACTGCTCGAACGGATCCGGGAAGCCGGCGTCGTCGCCGTGCTTCGCGGGGATTCGCCGGAAGAGGTCGTCCGGTACGCGGACAAGGCCGTGGAAGGCGGCATCCGCGTCGTTGAAGTCACGATGACGGTGCCGTTCGCCCTGGAGGCCGTCACCGCCCTGGCCAAAAAATATCTCGGCCCGAACCCCCCCGCGGAAGGCGTGGTGATCGGCGCGGGCACCGTGCTGGACGCGGAAACCGCCCGGGCCGTCATGCTGGCCGGCGCCCAGTTTGTGGTGACGCCCGCCCTGAACCGGGAGACGGTCGTCCTTTGCAACCGGTACCGCGTGCCGGTCATGCCCGGCTGCATGACCACCCGGGACATGATCGAGGCGCTGGAACTGGGCGTCGACGTGGTCAAGCTGTTCCCCGGCAACCTGTACAGCCCGTCCGTCATTCCGGCCATCCGCGGTCCGTTGCCGCAGGTGAACATCATGCCGACGGGCGGCGTCAACCTCGGCAACCTGAAAGACTGGATCAAAGCCGGCGCCTTCGCCGTCGGCATCGGCTCCGACCTGACGAAAGAAGCCAAGGCGACCGGCAATGCCGACCTGGTGGCCGACAGGGCCCGCGCCTACGTGAACGCGTTTCTGGAAGCGGCGGATGCGAACCGGTGACGCCGGACCGGCGCCGTCCCGGCGCCCCGAAACCTTCGGCCGCCCGACATCCGCCGGCACGGAAAAAGCTCCCGCTTGCGCCCTCTGGCGCAGGACCGGGAGCTTTTCCGTCAGGGCGGCCTGCCATGGAACGCGTCGCCGGACGCACGCTCCGGCGCTCCGCGCGCCGGCTGCCCGGCCGGCAGACGCGCCGCCTGTGGATCGCCGCTCCAGCATGCCGTTACCGCCGGCTCCAGTCGAATCCGATCGCATCGAGAAACGCCCGCGCCAGCACCATGTGGCCGGCCAGCGTCGGGTGCACCCGGTCCCAGGCCAGAACGGCGGGGTACAGCGAACCGAGCGTCCGCCGGAAGGCCGCCTGCGTATCCACGAAGACGGCGCCGGTTTCGGCGGCGATCTTTTTCACGACCTGTCCGTACCGGTCCATCATGGCGCGCATCGGATCGCGCTCGTTGGGCTCCAGGTAGAAGGGCGTCATCAGCACGAGCCCCTTGACCTTCCCGCGCACGGAAGCCGCCAGTTCCCGCAGCGTCGATTCGTACTCGTCGACCGGCACGTGCCGCTCCGGCATGGACGGCGCGTCGAACTGCCGCCACACGTCGTTGATGCCGATCATGACGGACAGCCAGTCCGGCGACTGGTCCAGCACGTCTTCCTTCCAGCGGGCTTTCAGGTCCCGCACCGTGTTGCCGCCGATGCCCTTGTTGACGACGCGAATGCACAGCTCGGGGTAGCTGCTTTGCAGGAAAGCCTCCACCAGCGCCACGTAGCCGTTGCCGAGCGCAAACCTTCCTTCCCCCCGCGGCTTCTCCCTGTCGCAATCCGTGATGGAATCGCCGATGAACAGCAGTTTCTGCCCTTTTTCCAGCAGCATGATCCGCGCCTCCCGCGTGCAAAATGGAAATAAATCCCGATCGCGTCCCCTTTTCCCTTTCCATTGTACAAGGTTGACCCCCGCTTGTCGAATTGATAGGATGGGGATGATACGTTTTGTAACATTTCGGCCTTCGGAGGGTTGCTCCATGCGATCAAAGCCATGGTCCCGGCTTGCCGTTCTGGCCATCCCGTTTGCGCTGCTCGCGCTGTCTTCCGCGCCCGCCGCCCCCGGCGCCGCAGCCGCGGCGCCGCCCGCTTCCGGCGGATCCCCGCCGGCTTCCCGGATCGCCGCCCCGGCCGCCGCCCGGCCCGGCGATCCGGTCACCCGCGCCGAGTTTGCCGTCATGCTGAACGAAGCGTTCGGATACGGGCCGGCGGACGAACCCGCGCGATTCCCCGACGTCCCGGCCGGTCACCCGGCCGCGGGCCATCTCGAAACCGCCCGGCAAATCGGCTACCTGCGCGGCAACGCCGACGGGCGCGCGGAACCCGACCGGACGGTGACGCGCCAGGAGGCGGCGGTCATGCTGGACGGCCTGCCCGGCCTCGCCCGGGCGCGGCTTCGCATGACGATCCGGCTGTCCGACGGCGCCGCCGTCGCCGGCTGGGCCCGGGCCGCCGCCAGCCGCATGGCCGGCTCGGGCATCCTGCCCGCCGATGAAGAAGGCCGTTTCCGGCCGCACGAGCCGCTGACGCGAGCGGAAGCCGCCGCCGCGCTGGAGGCGGCCGTGCGGCAGGCCGGGGCCGCCGGTCCGCTGCCCCGCCTGCGGGTGAGCGAAGACGGCCGCCGTCTGGAGACGGAAGACGGCAGACCGTTTTTCTGGCTGGGCGACACGGCCTGGGAGCTCGTCTCCCGCCTCACCCGCGAGGAAGCGGAACTCTACCTGGCCGACACCGCCGGACACGGCTTCAACGTGGTGCAGTTCGTCCTGATCACGGAGCTCGGCCGGCAATCGGAGCCGAACGCCTACGGCGATTTCCCGCTCACGGACAAGGATCCTTCCCGTCCCGCCGTGACGCCGGGAAGCGACCCGGATTCGTCCGACCAGTACGACTACTGGGATCACGTGGATTTCGTGCTGGACACCGCCGGGGCGTACGGCCTTTACGCCGCCGTGCTGCCCGCCTGGGGCAGCTATCTCTGGAAAAATGAAGGCCAGCGCGCCGATCCGCTGTTCACGCCGGAGAACGCCCGGGAATTCGGCAAATGGCTGGGCGGGCGGTATGGCAACCGGACCAACATCGTCTGGGTGCTGGGCGGCGACCGCGTGCCCGACACGGAAGACAAGCGGGAAATCATCCGCAGCATGGCGCGCGGGCTGAAGGAAGGCGGCGCCCGCCAGCTGATCACCTACCACCCCTGGGGCGGCGCCTCCTCTTCCGCCTATTTCCACCGGGAGGACTGGCTCGACTTCAACGCCTTCCAGTCCGGGCACCGGGAACGGGACGGGGCCAACTACCGGCTGGCGGAGCACGATTTCGCCCTTTCGCCCGCCAAGCCGACGCTGGATTTCGAACCGCGCTACGAAGCCCATCCGATCGGTTTCGATCCGGCCAACGGCCGGTTCGACGGCTACGACGTCCGCCAGGCGGCCTACTGGTCGGTGTTCGCCGGATCGTTCGGCCATTCGTACGGCCATCATCACATCTGGCAAATGCACGCGCCCGGCCGCGCGCCGTCCAGCCACGCGGACGGCCGGTGGCAGGACGCCCTCGGCGCCCCGGGGCGCGCGTCGATGAAATGGCTGCGGGCCTTGTTCGAATCGTATCCGACGGCGCTTGCCAGACCGGCTCCCGATCTCGTGCGGGGCCCCCGCACCGGTGCGGAACGCATCGCGGCCCTCCGCGGCGACGATGCCGTCCTCGTCTACAGTTCCGCCGGCAAACCGTTTGCGGTCCGCCTGGACCGGCTCGGCGGCAAGGTGCGGAGGGCTTTCTGGTACAACCCCCGGACGGGTGTCCGGACGGAGACCGGCCCCGTTCCCGGCGGAACGGACCGGGCGTCTTTCACGCCGCCTTCCGAAGGGCGCGGGGAAGACTGGGTGCTGATCATGGATACATCCCGAAGTCCTTGATCCGGAGTTCCGCCTTCACCCGGATGTCCATGCCGGCGAACGTCTCCCGCCAGTCCAGTTTCTTCCATTCCCCGTAGCTGTACAGCGACCGGGCGTGCTGGCCGATGCCGATGCAATCCGCACGGAGGCGCTGCATCGTTTTCAGCTGCTCTTCGCATTTTTCCTCCACCTTGCGGGCGATTCGCCGGACCAGCTCATCCCGGTCCTTTTGCGAGTGGAATTTTTCATAGCCGAAATGTTCCACCAGCGTGCCGTGCAGCTTCACCCGGATTTCCGCTTCGGGCATCCCGCCGGCCTTGCGCCGGACCCGGACCTCCCGGCCGCCGCGAAGCGCGCTCAGGGTGACGATTTCGTTTTCCTTCAGCTGCACCGACAGGGTGCCCTGGTGAAAATGGCTGTACAGCATGACGAAATACGGCATGTCGTCCGCCTTGATCCGCCCGACCAGCCGGTCGTCCCGGAACAGGCCGACGCCGTCCAGCATGACCGACTGGTCGGACGGGTTGAGGAACGGCACCACCGGATCGATGCCGTCGTCCATCAGGTCCCGGTAGAACGTGTGCAGGTTGGCCCTCGGAATGTACATGTGGACCGATTCTTTCTCCAGCAGCAGGTCGATGTACCGGCCCACCCGCGAAATGGCGGGATGCTTGAAAGCGAGCATCTTCCGGACGTTCGCATCGCTCAGGGCCAGTTTCACCCGCGTGCCGATCGTCGGATCGCGCAGCAGCGCGTCCAGATCGTCCAGAAGGCCCCCTTCGGCGATGCGGACGTTGTAGATGGCCGAACGCAGCTGGCCGAACACGAGCTTCCGGTCGGTCATGCGGGCGAGCCGCTGCCGGGCGTCGTTGCTGTCCGACCTGACGGTCAGCGTTTCTTCTTCCACCTTCGCCATCGGATTGATGACGGGAAACAGCACCGTGGTCCGGTTGGAATTATTTTTGTCCGAATCGTCGTCTTCCTCCAGATCGAATCCCATCACGGAGACCATCCCGAGTTCTTCCAGCACCCGCTTGTCCGCCTGCGTGCCGCACCCGGTCGCCAGAAGCGCCAGGGCGGCGAGCACGGACAGCGCGATCAGGCGGCCCGGCCCGCCGTCCATCCGTCGGTCGAGCCGCCGTCCCGGCCACCGTTCCGTCATCCGTCTCATGGCGCCTTCGCCCTCCACGCCCGGGCCGCCAGCAGGCCGGCAATCAGCAGGAGGGGCAGAAAAATGGCGGTGCCGGCGGCCAGTTTCGCCATGATCCCGAGCCAGGCCGACACCCGGCCCAGCTCGTTCGGAATGGAAGAAACAAAATAGGTGCTGCCGATCAGGAACGCGGCAAACCACCCTTTCCGGACGCCCGGAAACACATAGCCGAACAGCTCCGTCGCCATCCAGAAATACGCCGTCGCCGTCAAGACCGACACAAGGAAAAAGAACGTGAACAGCAGCGTATCCACCCGTTCCACGATGGGCAGCGTCAAATGGCCGGCCATTTCCAAAAGCGGGAACAGCAGATCCTTCAATTGCCCGAAACTGAAAAATCCGAAAGCGAGAATCGTGAGCGCAAGATACATGCACCAGGAAAAGGTGTTGCCCGCATAGACGCCATAAAACCACCGGGTATCCCCGCGCTTCACGTAGGGAAGCAAAAAGAGGCACAGCTCGAACCCGAGGAAAGCGGAAAACACCTCGAAGCTGCCTTCCAGCCAGTTGCCGCCGTCCTTCAGGAAAAACGGCGTGTACCGCACCAGTTTGACGTCATGGAGCAGGGACAGATAGAACATGGGCAAAGGAATGGTGGCCAGAAACACGAGGGTCGCCGCCTTGCCCAGATTGTAGATGCCGATGAGGACCAGGCACAGGATCAGGACGTCGATGCCCGCCCGGAACACGTAGGGATTCGTGGCCGGAAACGACTGCAGCTCGAACATGAGCACATACTGTTTGCTCGTCAGGCACGCCGACAGGGCGTACATGCCGCCCAGGGCCAGCTGCAGGGCGCCGGCGACCGGCTTCGGCAAAAACAGGCCGAGCATCTCCGGCAGCGTCCGGCCGCCCCCCAGCCTGACCGCGGCGTGCATGAGGGCAATGTTGGCGGTCACCACGGTCCCGATGACGAGCACCCACACCCACCCGTTCGTTCCGATGTATGTCGCGCACACCCGCGGCAGACTGAACACCGACACCCCCATTTGGGTCATGTGGATGAGAATCCCGATGTGAAGCGGATTCAGCTTCTCGTTCACGGCCCGTCCCCCTCAGCGCTTCATTTTGCTGAAAATCCGGTTTCGCGTCCGGGATTGCGACGTCCGCTCCTTGAGCGACCAATACGGTCCGCGGATGACGAGCCGCTTCCAGTCCCGGATGTTGAACGGCGCCAGCGGCGTCATGTAGGAACTTTTCAGCACGGTCAGGTTGGACAGGTCGGCGATGATGAAGCCGAAGCCGAGCATGAGCCCGAGATTTCCCCATACGCCGGCCAGCACGATGAGTCCGAAGCGCAAAAGCCTCAGCGACGTGCTCATCATGTAGCTCGGAATGACGAAGGAGGCGATGGCCGAGCTGGCCACGGTGATGATCAGGATGTTGCTGGTGAACCCGGCCTGCACCGCCGCCTGCCCGATGACGATTCCGCCGACGATGCCGATGGTCTGGCCGATCTTGGAAGGCAGCCGGGCCCCCGCTTCCCGCAGCATTTCGATCGTGAATTCCATGAACAGCGCCTCGTAGAGCGGCGGAAACGGCACCCTGGCCCGCGATTCGGCCAGGTTGACGAGCAGCGTGCGGGGGATGAGCTCGTAATGGAACGTCGTGATCGAGACGTAAAAGGCGGTGAACGACACGGTGATCAAAAAGGCGATGAACCGCAAAAACCGGAGGCCCGTGGCGCTGATCCAGCGCATGTAGTAGTCGTCCGCCGCGTTGAAAAACTCCATCAGGCTCGCCGGCGCCGTGATGACCGTCGGACTGCCGTCCACGATGACGGCGATCCGCCCCTGGGACAGCTTGTTCACGGCGATGTCCGGCCGTTCCGTCGTATAGAACTGCGGAAAAATGGAGTTCGGACGGTCTTCGATCAGCTGCACCAATTCGTGGGCTTCGTCCAGAACTTCAATGCTGACGTCCCGGATGCGGGAGATGAGTTCCTCCACGTAAACGGCGTTGACGATGTCCTCGATGTACATCACGTACACGTCCGTATGGCTCAGCTCGCCCACCCGCAGCCGGACCGCCTTGAGCCTGGCGCTTTTCAGCCGGCGCCGGATCAGCGCCACGTTCAGCTGGGCCGTCTCCGAAAACCCGTCGTGGGGGCCGGTGATGGAGCCTTCCACTTCCGACTCTTCCACGCTGCGTCCCGGCGGATTGGAAACGGGCGCAAGCCAGGCGCCGTCCTTGCGGAACAGGACGGCCTGCCCGTCGAGAATGCCTTCCACCGCCTCGGTGAACGAGTCCACACGGGTGAACTGGGACCGCTTCAGCAGCTGCTTCAGTTCGCCCGGATCGGCGGTTTCCAGCACGCGAACCACGTCCCGGTCCAGCTCCTCCGGGCCGACCAGATGGCCGAAGTAGAGCAAATCCACGCCGAGATGCGGATAGCTGCGGTGCACCAGATCGCTGCAATCCCGGAACTGTTCGCAGACAAGCGAAAAAGACGGCCGGCGGTCATCCGCCGCCTCGTCCAGGCCGTCTTCAAAGGGTCGTCCGCCAAGTTTGCCGTTTTCGCCGGTTTTTTCGCCCCGGTTTCGCCTGAACAAAGCCGTGACCCATCTCGCCAAACCCGCGTGATCCCCCTTTTTGCACATCGGACGATTTCCGGTCCCGGGTATCCGTAATTTGGCTTGGGGAGGGGTGCATTATGCATGGAGAAGCCGGGCGGTCCGCAGCCGGCTTCCCGACGGCGGCCCGCAGCCGGCATCCGGCGGGCGGCAACCCGCCGGACGATTTCCCGTCGACCGCCGCTTCAAGCCGCGTTCGTTTCACGGGCGGCTTGCCGGGGAACCCGGCATGCACGGAAAACGGAAATTCGGACCGTCTTGGACCGCTTTACAGGATCGGCGACAAAAGCCGGCACACCGATTCCTTGAACCGGATCCGCAGGGGCCGCTCTAGATACCGCTCCCAGGTGAGCGGTTCGGACACCTTCAGATCTTCATGGAACGTCTCCAGCAATTTGCGGGCGATGGCGCGGTCGTACAGGAACGCGTTCACCTCGAAATTGAGCCGGAAGCTGCGGTTGTCCATGTTGGCCGTGCCGACGGATGCGATTTCGCCGTCGACGATGATCGTTTTCGCGTGGAGGAACCCGTTGCGGTACAGATACACGTTCGCGCCGCACCGGAGCATTTCGCCGACGTGATACATGGTGGCCCAATACACGAACGGATGGTCCGGCTTGTCCGGTATCATGATGTGGACGTCCACCCCGGACGCGGCCGCCACCTGCAGCATGTCCAGGATGCTGGAATCGGGAATGAAATACGGGGTCTGGATGTGGATCGATTTGCGGGCGGAAGCGATCATCCGGAGAAAGCCGTTTTTGATGTGCTCGGCCCGGGACACCGGCCCGCTGGTCACCACCTGGATGCCGACGTGGCCGGTTCTGGCCGGCTCCGGATACAGATTCGGCGTATAGGCGATGTCGTGCCGGTGGCTCGCCTGGTTCCAGTCCAGGATGAACCGGGTCTGCAGCGCGTACACCGCCTCGCCCCGGATGCGCAGGTGGGTGTCCCGCCAGTAGCCGAACCGGGAGTTCAGGCCGAGGTATTCGTCGCCGACGTTGAAGCCGCCCACGTAGCCGGTCACGCCGTCGATGATGGCGAGCTTGCGGTGGTTGCGGTAATTGATCCGCAAATTGATGAGCCGGCTGATGCCGATCCGGGACGGAAAGAACGCTTCCGCCTGGCCGCCGGCGGCGCGGAACGCCCGGAAAAACCGGCCGGTCAGCTTCCGGGAACCGAGTTCGTCGTACAAAAGACGGACGGTGACGCCCTGCTTCGCCTTCTTCGTCAAAAGCGCCATCAGCCGGCGGCCGAGCCGGTCGTTGCGGAGAATGTACGTCTGCAGATGGATGTAGTCTTTGGCTTCCTCGATGTCGCGGAACAGCTGGTCGAACAGCTTTTTTCCGTCGGTGAAAATGTCCACTTCGTTGTTTTCCGTAAGAAGAGACTGGTTGCGCACCAGGTGCATCAGCACCAGATCCCGGTGCCGTCCGGCTTCCGGATTGCGGAACGGAAACGTTCCTTTCCGGATTTTGCCCGTCTGTTCCCCCAGCTGCTCTTTCAGTCCGAGCTTGTTCAGATCTTCCCATTCGAACAGGCGAAGCCGCCTGAGCCGTTCCCGACCGAGGATCAAGTAGAGCACAAATCCGAGCACCGGCATGAAAAAAAGAACGAGCAGCCAGGCCCATGCCGATTCGGCTTCCCGGCGCTCGCGGAAGATGACGATCCCGGCAAAAAAAATGTTCAGCGTGAGGATGAGTCCGAGCAAGAGGCTGACGACGTTCACCGGTGTCACTCCTTGGAATTCGTTCGTCTGCGGCGATACCGCCCGTAAGCCCAAACGGCCGCCAGCATGACGGCAAAAACGGCGATGGACACGATGAATTCCGCGTCTTCGGACAGCAGCCCTTCCACCAGCAGCGAAACGATCAGCTGGAACAAAAAGTTGCCCGCGGCGGTGGCGGCGATGTAGCGCCGGAATGAAATGCCGCCGATGCCCGCGGCGTAGTTGACCAGATTGGACGGCGCGAACGGGAAAAGCCGGGCGAGAAACACGTACATGTGGCCGTTTTCCGCGATTTTCTCCAGCAAACCGGGCTTCATCCGGCGCTGCACGAATTCCTGGAACCCGTGCCGGGCGACGGCGAAAGCCAGGGAAGCGCCGGCCAGGCTCGAAAGCCAGCTCCAGAGAAAGCCGCCCGCCAGGCCGAACAGGGCCACGTTGACGGACAGAATCGCCACCAGGGGGATGATCGTCAGCAGGTTCTGCAGCACCATCACGCCGAGCATCACGGCAAGGAGAAGCGCCGTGTTTTCGGCGGCCACCCGGCGGATCTGGTCTTCGTTGATCTCCGGAATGCCCATGATCCAGACCGCCAGCATGGCGCCGGCGATGGCGGCCGCGAGGGCGTACGCCGCGTATCGGCGCCATGCGGGATTGCGGGTGTTGTCCATGGTTCGGAAGACACGTCCTTCACTGTTTTCTTCTTTGAGTATATCGGAAATCCTCCGACCCCGTCCAATGTCCATCTTATGCGGGTTCGGGGCGAATCATGGTTTCCCGTCCCCTTTCGTTTTGGTATCGCTTCCAGCTTTTTTATATAATTTGAATGGGTTGATGCCGTTTTGCCCGACGGGCAAAATCGCGGCGGGGAGACGGACGGGCAAACCGGGCATCTTTTCGAAAAATGAAAAATTCGGGAGGGATCCGGCATGAACATCACGTATCACGGCCATTCGTGCGTCCAGCTGGAAAGCGGCGGAAAATCGGTGGTAATCGATCCGTTCCTGAGCGGCAATCCGCTCGCCGTCACCAAACCGGAGGACATCCGCTGCGACGTCATTTTGCTGACCCACGGCCACAGCGACCATATCCTGGATGCGGAAACGATCGCGCGGAAAAACGGCGCCACCGTCGTGGCCGTTTTCGAGCTGGCGGCCTACTTCGAAGGCAAGGGGCTCAAGACGATCGGCATGAACATCGGCGGCACGGCGGACCTCGGATTTGCCAGGGCCAAGATGATCCAGGCGTTCCACAGCTCCTCCGTCACCCTGGAAGACGGCACGGTCCTGTACGCCGGCATGCCGGCCGGCTTCATCATCCGGTGGGACGGCAAGACGGTGCTGCACAGCGGCGATACGGCGCTGTTTTCGGACATGGAGATGATCGGCAGGCGGCATGACATCGACCTGGCGTTCCTGCCCATCGGCGACCTGTTCACCATGGGCCCCGACGACGCCCTGCAGGCGGCGGCCTGGCTCCGGGCGAAGTCGGTCGTGCCGATCCACTACGACACGTTTCCGCCCATCCGCCAGGACGCGAAGGCCTTTGCCGAACGGCTGCAGGCGCAGGGCCAGCGCGGCGTCGTGCTCAAGCCCGGCGAATCGGTTGCACTTTGATGGGGACAAATACCGGCCGGATGAAAACCGCCGGTTTTCCGGCCTGCGGAAGTCGGAAAACCGGCTTTCTGCTTTCCGGACGGACACCCGGGCGCATATTTCCGCCCCGGTCAAGGCACGCTATCGACAGACGGATTCGGGCCCGGCGGACGGCCGAATCCCAACCAAGCCACAAGGAAGCGATCAAACCATGGATCCGAACAGGAAGAAACGGCTCGAGCGCAAATTCGACCGGAAGCTGACCGGCGGAGAAGCGGCGGAAATCGAGAACACGCCGGTGCTGCACCGGGATGATGAAGCGTTCTACGAAGGCGGCGGCACGGAAGCCGGCGCCGACGGGCCGGACGGCGAAGAAGAAGGCGCGGACGACAAAGCCGCGGGCCTGTTCCACATGGGCAACCGGGCCATCCGGTATCCGACATGACCGGCCGCCCGGTCACGGATTCCCGCGGGCGGCCGGCTGTCCTTTTTTTCTCCGCCGGTTGGCGAATCCGGCCGCCGCGGACGCCGCCGCCAGCACCAGCACCGGCACCCACGGGGCGATCGGCGGAATCGCGGCCGGCTCGAACAGCAGGCGGACCCGATGCGCTTCGAACGGTTCGACCATGTATTGTCGTTCTTCCCAGAAGCCGGTTTTGTTGCAGCCGAGCGTGACCATCCAGCCGCTGTACGTTTCCCGGGTTGCATAGACGAGATAATCTTTGTGGAGTCGGAAAGGCACGTCGAACAGCCAGTGGATCCGCACTTCCTGCATCGGGTCAACGTCGCCCTTCCACACGTCGCGCACCCGGAACGTGGCCAGCACCTTGGTCATCCCGCCCTGCTTCACTTCCCGCATCTCGACCGGCACGCCGCGGAAAATGTAGGGCGTGTTGTCAAACGCCTCCTCCGGCGTCGGCATCCCGCACGTCCACGCCAGGCTCTGCGCCGGTGCCGCAAACGGGGCAGCCAGCACCATGGCGATGACCGCCAGCAGCCGTTTGCCGGCCCGCACCGCCCTCACCGGTCATCCTCTCCCCGCCGGCAGGCGGATTCCCTTCTCCCGGACTTCCGATCCATACAAAACCGTCCCTTCTTTCGTCAGCCTTTCTTCCCAGATCATCCGCAAAATGTTCAACTCTTCGCTGCAGTCCGTTTTGTTCCGTCTTTATCGTACGGCAAGGTTTCCAAAATTTCCACCGTGAACCGGCTTTCGCCGAGTTCCTTCCAGTCGCGCTGCAACTCCCGCTGGGCGAAGTTGCCGAAATTGAGCTGGAACAGGGTGCTGTTGACGGCGCCTTTCAGGTTCTGCGAGACGCCCGGCCAGCATTTTCCGCCGTCGCGGTTGCGGATCGCGAAAATGCCCGTGTCGGGCTTCATTTCTTTGTATTGCTGCTGCAGTTCTTTCCTGCGCCGTTTGTCCGGCATGTCAATACCCCATTTCCTTCAGGATGCGGGAAAGCGTGCGCAGCCGTTCGCCGAGCCGTTCGCCGTCCTCGCCGAGCGCCTGGCTGAACAGACGGATGTCTTCGTCGATTTTCTCGTTGTCCGTGCAGACCGCCACCGTCATCGCGTCGCCCTGCAGGCCGATCCGGTCGATTTGCGGATTGTCGGGATCGTACAGCTTTTCGTGCCGGTGGGCGTCCTGGAAAAACAGCAGGGAGCGGCAGATCAGGATGGCCAGGTCGAGCACCCGGTGCAGGGGGAGCTCCTCGGATTGGCGGGACCATTTGCCGCCGGTGTGTCGCCAGACCTTCGCCGAAATGTCCACTTTTCCCCGGTCGTTCCATTGGGCCAGGCCGAGGGACAGCCCCTTGGCATCGGTGTTGTAGGCATACCGGCCGTCCACGTTCCCGTAGTTTTCCGCGACGATGACGGGCTTGTGCTTCAGCGTTGTCGGAATCTTCATGGCAGCCTTCCTTTCGGGCATGAATCGTTGAGGCTTGAAATTGCTCATTTACTAAATTACTTATTTACTAAAATTACCCGCCTTCCAGCTTACCCTTCTTTCCGCGGACGGTCAATGGAAACGGCCGCCATCGCGCCCGCCGCCTGTTCCGGCAACGCCAAAAAAAAGATCAGCCCGGCCGGACCGGACCCATCCCTTTAGCCCCATATTTTTCATTCAAAGCGCAGCGCTTCGATCGGATTCAGCTTGGCCGCCTTGTTGGCGGGAAACAGGCCGAACAGGACGCCGATGGCCATCGAGAACCCGAACGCCAGCAGCATGACGTCCGTCGAAAAAACGACGTCCATGCCCGCCGCCCGCGACGCCCCGAGCGCCGCCCCGACGCCGGCGCCGATGCCGAGAACGCCGCCCAGGCTGCTCAGCACGACCGCCTCGATCAAAAACTGCAGCAAAATGTGCCGCCGCTTGGCCCCGATCGCTTTGCGCACGCCGATCTCCCGCGTCCGCTCGGTGACGGACACGAGCATGATGTTCATGATGCCGATGCCGCCCACGACGAGGGAGATGGCGGCGATGCCGCCCAGCATGAGCGCCAGCGAATCGGAGATGGAGGAGACGGTTTCGAGCAGTTCCTGCTGGCTGAACACCCGGTAGCTGTTCGCATTGCCGCGGAACATCCCCGCCAGCTCGTTCTCCACGCGTTCCCTGACGGCGGTCGCCTCCCGTTCGTCTTCCACCGTCAGATAGATCGTCCGCACGCCGCCCGTGCGAAACATCCGCTCGCCCGTCGTGATCGGCACGATCACGATTTCGTCGCGGCTGCCGGCGGACGATTCGCCTTTTTCCGCCAGCACGCCGACCACTTTGAACCGGCTGCCGTTGATGGAGACGGTCTGCCCCACCGGGTTTTCGTCGCCGAACAGGGCCGCGGCGGTTTCCGAACCGAGCACGGCCACCCGGTGGCGAAAATCGAGATCGACATCCCCGATGAACCGGCCTTCCGCCATTTCATAATGCTGCACGTCCAGAAAGGCCCGGTTCGTGCCGGTCACGTTCACGCTTTCGCTCGTCGTGCCGAATTTCACCGTGGCGTTCTGGGTGACGGCCGGCGCCGCCAGCTCGACGCCCTCGACTTCCGCAAGCCGCATCGCCTGTTCGTAATCGAGGGCGGTGGACGGACCCCGGCCGAAGATGTTGACGGTCAGCAGGTTGGCGCCGAGGCCCTGCACCTGTTCGGTCACCCTTTTCGTCGTGCCCTGGCCGATGGCCACCAGCGCGATGACCGAGGCGACGCCGATGATGATGCCGAGCATGGTGAGCAGGGAGCGCATTTTGTTGGCCAGGATGCTTTTGAAGGCCATTTTGACCGACTGCACGATCATCCCGCCGGCACCCCGCTTTCCTCCAGCAGGCGGCCGTCCCGGATGTGGACGACGCGGCGGGCCTGACCGGCGATGGACAGATCGTGGGTGATCAGCACGACCGTATGGCCTTCCTCGTTCAGCCTGCGGATCAGCTGCATCACTTCTTCGCCCGTTCGCGTATCCAGCGCGCCCGTCGGTTCGTCGGCCAGCAAAATCGGCGGGTGGCCGGCCAGCGCCCGGGCGATGGCCACCCGCTGCTGCTGGCCGCCGGACAGCTGGCCGGGCCGGTGATGCCGGCGGTCGCCGAGCCCGACCTTCTCCAGCGCCTCCAGCGCCAGGCGCCGCCGCTCCCGGCCGGGCACGCCCCGGTAGATGAGCGGAAGTTCCACATTTTCGAGGGCCGTCAGTTTGGGCAACAGATTGAACTGCTGGAAGATGAAGCCGATTTTCCGGTTGCGGATGTCCGCCAGCCGGCTGTCCGAAAGCCGGCTCACTTCTTCCCCGTCCAGCCGGTAGCTGCCGGACGTGGGCGTATCCAGCAGGCCGATCATGTTCATCAGCGTCGACTTTCCGGAACCGGACGGGCCGATGATGCAAACGAATTCCCCCCGCCGGATGGTCAGCGAAACGCCGTCGAGGGCATGGATCGTTTCGCCGCCCATCCGGTACGTCTTGGTCAGCCGGTCGAGAACGATCAGTTCCTCCATCACCGCATGCCCCCCGGTCCGCCGCCGCTGGCGCCGCGGCCGCCCGTGAAGCCCCCGCCGCCGGGAAAACCGCCGCCGGGCATCATGCCGCCCGAAAACCCGCCCCGTCCCGGAAATCCTCCCGGGAAGGCGTTCGAACCCGATGAGGCCGCCGCCGTCGTCGGCAGAATGACCACGTCGCCTTCTTGCAGACCGGAAACGACTTCGGCATAGTCCTCGTTGCTGATGCCGATTTCGACAAACACCCGTCTGACGCCGCCCGCATCGGCCGCACCGGCCATCTTGCCCCGGTCCGCCCGGTTTCCCGCGCCGGCGCCCTGTCCGGCGGCGCCGCCGGATAACGGCGCATTTCCCCGATTGCCGGCCCATCCCCCGGCGTTCGGCCTGTCCTGATTCATGCCGCCGTCTCCCGCGGCCGGTCCGGTTCCCGAGCCGCTCCGGCCGACCGCTGCAGCACCGGTGCCGGTTTGCTCTCCTGCCGGGCCGTTGCCGCGTCCGGCCGGTGCCGGCGGTCCGGTGCCGGCTCCCTCCTTGGCCGCCCCGCTTCCGGTTCCGCCGCCGGTTCCGCCGGTCGTTCCTCCCCCGGCCGCCGGGCCGCCGGTTTCCGCCAGCAGGACAAAATGGCGGCCGCCGGCCGACTGCACGGCGTCCACCGGCACCAGCAGGACGTTCTCCCGGGACGCCACCCGGATGCTCGCCTCGGCGGACATGCCCGCCTTGATCGAACCGGGATCATCGATTTCGATCGTCACATCGAAAGTGGCCACCCCGTTCGTGTAGCTGCCCTGATCGGCAATGGCCGTCACCGTGCCCGTGAACGTCTCGTCGGGAAACGCGTCGACGAGGACGGTCGCCGGCTGTCCGACTTCCACGTTGACGATGTCCAGCTCGTCGATGGGCACCGTGATCGCCAGCCGGCTGTAATCGACAATTCGCGCCACTTCGGCGTTCGCATTGACGGTATCGCCCGGTGCCACGTGAAGTTCGGTGATTTTGCCGCTGATCGGCGCCGTCACCTGGACCGGACGGGCGCTTTCCTTCAGCTCCTGCAATTCCTCTTCCGCCGCCCGGATGCTCAACTGCTGCTTTTCGATGTTCAGCCGGATCGCCCCGCGGGCTTCTTCGCCGGCGGTTTTGTACTGGTCGAACAGCTGCTCCAGATCCAGCCGGCTTCGTTCCAATTCCAATTCTTTGAGGCGGATCTGATCGGCCCGGTCGTCCGATTCGAACACGGCCAGCACGTCGCCTTCCTCCACCGAGTCGCCGACGGCCACCCGCACTTCCGCGATCGTGCCCGCCGCCCCGGCCAGCACCGTTTTCGCGTTCACCGGCTCGACGCTGCCGGTGCCGCTGACCGTGACCGTCAGGTCGCCCCGCGTCACCACCGCCGTCGGCCGGACGGCCGCCTGCGCCGGTTCTTCTTCACCCGCGAAATGCCGGTACCCGTGCCAGACGCCCGTGCCGGCGACCGCCAGCGCCGCAAGCAGGGCCAGTCCTTTGATAATCTTTTTCGGATTGGCGGAAAGCCCGTTCATCCCGTTTCCTCCCATCCGCACGCGTCCGCTCAACACGTCCGCTCATTGCCCGTCCCATCGTAACACCCGTTTGTGAACGAAAGATGAACGCCGGATGAAAAACACCTGAATGAAACGGTCAAACGGGGAGCGTAAACCGGAACGCGGTGCCGCGACCGGGTGCGCTGTCCACCTCCACTTTGCTGTGATGCAGATCCAGGATGTGTTTGACGATGGAAAGACCGATTCCGGTGCCGGTTTTTTTGGAGCGGGCCTTGTCTCCCTTGTAAAACCGGTCCCAGATTCGCGCCAGCTCCTCCTCGGTCATGCCGCTGCCGGTGTCCCGCACTTCGACGGTGACCGCACCCTGAGACGGCCGGATTGACACGGACACTTCCGTACCCGGCGGCGAGTGATGCACGGCGTTCTGCAGCAGATTGACCATCACCTGGTCGATCCGGTTCGGATCCGCGAACACGCGGACGTCCTCTTCGGCATCCTCCATGTGGATGCCGATCCGGCATTGCCGGAACACGGGCTCCATGCGGGCGATCGTCTGCCGGATGCGCTCCGACAGGTTGAAGCGGACCGGTTCGATGGTGAACTGGCCGGCTTCGATGCGGGCGATGTCCAGCAGATCCTCGACCAGTTTCATCATCCGCTCGGCGCTGTCCTTGACCAATTTGAGATACTGCCGTTCCTTCTCCGGCGGTATGGCGCCGTCAAGCAGCGCGGTCACAAACCCGTTGATGGAGGTGATCGGCGCCCGCATGTCATGGGAGACGTTGGCGATGAATTCCCGGCGCACCCGTTCCAGGGACGACAGTTCATCCGCCATGTAATTCAGCGTGCGACCCAGCTGCCCGATTTCGTCATTGTCCGTCACCCGCAGCCGCTCCCGGAAGTCGCCCCTGGCAAAATTGAGCGCCGCCCGGTTCATCTCCCGGATGCGGCGGGTGAGACGCGATGAAAAGAAATAGAACACGATGCAGGCCACCGGGATGGTCAGAATCCAGCTCAGCAGGTTCGGATGCAGGAAAAGGTGGAAATTGCGCTCAAAGCCGAAAAACTGCGTCACCACCACCCGCTCCTGCGCGCCGGGAACGTCGATCGGGCTGGCGAGCACGAGCAGTTTCCCGTCCTCCGTTTCCGTCTCCAGCCGCACCTGTTCGCCGGCCAGCGCCCGCGCCACGACGTCCGCGTCCACGGTCCCGCCGCCGGCGTTCCGTTCCGGGTGGCCGATCCGGTACAGCAACTTTCCCCGCCCGTCGTACAGCAGGTGCACCGTCTCCCGGGGCGGTCCAAAAAGTTCCAGCGACGCCGCGAGCGTTTCCCGGCTCCATCCGAGCTCGTGACCTTTGCGGATCGCCTCCACGACCCGCCTTTGCATGTGGACCATGGCGTCGCGCAGGTCGCCGCGCAAATTGCTGCGGAACAAGGCGGAGGACAAGATGCCGAACAGAAAAAAGGACAGAAGCATGATGCACAAAAACGACGCCATCATCCGGACAAACAGGCCCGAAAAGCGGGCGGACAGCCGGCTCATGACGCGTCTCCCTCCGGCTTGTAGCCGACGCCGCGGATGGTCACGATCGACCACGCCGTGCCGAACTCCCGCAATTTTTCCCGGATCCGTTTGATGTGCACGTCAATCGTCCGCGGGTCCCCTTCATAATCCGGGCCCCAGACCTGGTCAAGCAGCTGGATGCGGGTAAACACGCGATTGGGGTGGCAAGCCAGATAATAGAGCAGCTCCATTTCCTTCGGCGGCAGGGTCATGGAATGGCCGCCGCAGGAAACGGCGTATTGATTCTTGTCCACGACGAGATCCCCCAGCCGGACGACCTCCTCTTCCCCGGCCTGCGGCAGCGTGCGGCGGAGCACCGCCCGGATGCGGGCCATCAGTTCGCGCGGTTCAAACGGCTTGGCCAAATAATCGTCGGCCCCGAGCTCCAGCCCCTTGATTTTGTCGTAGCTTTCGGCTTTTCCCGTCAGCATGATGACCGGCGTCCGGCCGGTTTTGCGGATCTCCCGGCACACGGACCAGCCGTCCATTTCCGGCAGCATCAAATCGAGCACCACCAGATCGGGCTTTTCATCGTAATAGCGGACAAGCCCGTCCATCCCGTCGTGGGCGGCGATGACGTCATATCCGGATTTTTCGGCGTATAGGCCCACGATTTCGCAAACGTTGGGATCGTCGTCGATGACGAGCAGTCGGATCTTCTTCACGGGCACCCCCCCGCCGTCGGAATTTGGCTCCCATTATAGCAGGCGAACATGAATGGAATATGAAAAAAACAGACTTCCGGCTTTGTTGCCGAAAGTCTGCGGGAAAGACCGCTGCACGCGAGGCCGGTCAGCCGGTCCGCCTGCCGAGCGCCTCGATGCCGAGGGCCAACGCGCCGGCCAGGCCGGCGTTGTCGCCCAGCCCCGGCGGCACGATGTAGTCGTCGATCCGCTCCAAAATTTCTTTCGCCTGCACGTACCCGTTCAGCAGCCGCTGCACCTCGCGCCGGATCATCGGGAACAGATGCATCTGCTTCATGACGCCGCCGCCCAGAATGACTTTCTGCGGGGACAGGAGCAGAATCGCCGAAGCGACGGCCTGCGCGAGATAGTGGGCTTCGAACACCCACCCTTTGTGGTCCGGCGGGAGCAGATGGCCTTTCATCCCCCACCGCCGTTCGATGGCCGGGCCGGCCGCCATGCCTTCCAGGCAATCGCCGCCGTGGTACGGGCAGTTCCCCCCGAACGCGTCTTCCGGATGCCGCCGGACCGGCACATGGCCGCCTTCCGGATGCACCAGGCCGTGCACGAGGCGGCCTTCAACCAGCACGCCGACGCCGACGCCCGTTCCGACGGTGTAATAGAGGCAATTGGACAGCCCGCGGGCCGCGCCCCATCGCGCTTCGCCGAGCGCCGCCGCATTGACGTCCGTGTCCCAGCCGTACGGCACCGGGATTTCCCGCTTCATCGTGCCGAGAAAATCGAAGTCTTTCCAGCCGGGCTTCGGCGTCGTCGTCACGTGCCCGTAGGTCGGGCTGTCCGGATTGACGTCGATCGGCCCGAAAGATCCGATGCCGATCGCTTCCACGTTGCGGCCCCGGAAAAATTCCAGCGTCCGTTCCAGCGTCACGTCGGGCGTTTCCGTCGGAAAACTGACGCGCTCCAGAATCTCGCCCCTGTCGTTTCCGATGCCGCATACAAACTTGGTGCCGCCTGCCTCGATGGCTCCGATCAACACGGTCATGACGATGATTCCCCGTTTCCTTCGTTTGCGTGATGGTCTGTTGCACAGCGATGGACCGGCGCCGGCCCCCACCGGATGTGCCAACATTCACGTTCTATTGTAACGGGATGCCGCCCGATGCTTCAATAAAAGAATGCAAAGAATCGGCAAAAATCGTTGAAGCCGGGCTCAGTCCACGGCCACCGTCGCTTCTTCCAGAACCCGCTCCAGATCCGCGGCGTGCCTTTGCGTTTCTTCTTCCGTCCAGCCGAGACGCCGCGCCATGAAGCGGATCGCCGCCTCCTTGCACCGTCTCGCGGTCGGAAGGTCGAACAGCACAAGCCCGGTGCGCCGCAGGAAAAAGTCCGCCGGCGTCGCGGCGCATTCTTCATCCATCGCATAGGCCAGCCTCGCCAGCAAAGGCAACGGCATTCCAAACGCTTTGGCCTCTTCCCGGACGTCCTCCGTCCATTGAAACACCCGGTCCACATTGGAACCGTAAAAACGGGCCAGCGCCCCGGCTTCCTCCCTGGACAATCCGAACCGTTCGCCTTCCTTCGCCTTCTTTGCCACAAAGGCCGGAAAGCCGGCGGATCCGCCGACGTCGCCGCCGGATATGGCGAGCCGTTTCGTCCGGCACGACCGGAACGACCGGCCTTCCTTTTCCAGCTGTCTGGCCATGAGGTCCACCACGGATTCCGCCATTTTGCGGTACCCGGTCAGCTTCCCGCCGGCAATCGTGATGAGACCGCTGGCCGACACGAACACTTCGTCCTTGCGGGAAATGTCGGACGGGTTTTGGCCTTCCTGGCTGATCAGCGGACGCAAACCGGCCCACCCCGCTTCGATGTCGGCGGCGGTCAGCCCGAGCCCCGGAAACATCCCGTTCACGGCATCCAGCAAATACGCCTGATCCTGCTTCGTCATGCGCGGATGCGCGATATCCCCGTCGTAATCCGTGTCCGTCGTGCCGACATACGTCTTGCCGTCGCGGGGAATGGCGAAAATCATCCGGCCGTCCGAATGGTCAAAGTAGACCGCTTGATTCAGCGGAAACCGCTTGGCATCGAACACGAGGTGGATGCCTTTGGTCAGCCGCAGCGTTTTTCCTTTCAGGGAACCGTCGATGCGCCGCAGCTCATCCGCCCACGGTCCGGTGGCGTTGACCACTTTCCTGGCGCGGATGCGATAGCGCTTGCCCGTCAGCATGTCCGTCACTTCCGCCCCGGCGACGCGTCCGTCCTGCATGATGAAGGCCTCCGCTTTGGCATGGTTGACCGCATAAGCCCCCTCTTCCACGGCCCGCTTCAGGACTTCGATGGTGAGCCGGGCGTCGTCCGTCCGGTATTCCACGTAAAGCCCCGCGCCGAGAAGCCCGTCCCGCTTCAGATGCGGCAGCCGGGCCAGCGTCTCCCCGGCGGAAAGCATGCGGCGCCGCTCGCTTGGTTTGACCCCCGCCAGCCGGTCGTATATCATGAGGCCGACGGACGTGGTCCATCTGCCCAACGTGCCGTTCCGGTAGATGGGCAGCACCATCCATTCCGGCACCGTCACGTGCGGGCCATTCTCGTACACGACGGCGCGTTCCCGTCCGACTTCGGCAACCAGTTTCACTTCAAACTGTTTCAGATAGCGAAGCCCGCCGTGCACCAGTTTCGTCGAACGGCTCGACGTGCCGAAGGCAAAATCGTGCATGTCCACCAGCGCCGTGCGCATGCCCCTCGTCCGGGCATCCAGCGCAATGCCCGCCCCCGTGATGCCGCCCCCGATGACCAGCAGATCAAACTCTTCGCTTTCCATTGCGCGAAGGGTGTCGGCGCGGTTTGCGGCAGAAAAATTGCGGCTCATGATGCTCAACTCCCGCTTGTGATGTTTCGGGCCCGCGAAGAAACAAAAAAAGAAACCACAACATGCCCGCGCATCCCGCCAGGGACGCGGTGGGTGCCGTGATTTCTCCGAAGTCTCCTCACGAGCTATGAACTTGGCTTCATCTTAACACGAATCATTCCGAAATGAAAGAGGTTCCAAACAGATCGGGCGTCAAACGAAATCCGCGTAATGGCGCCACAGATCCTTGTTCGACGTGGTGACGGCCACCGCGCCGGCGGACAGGGCTTTTTCCACGTCCTCCACCGACCGGATCAGCCCGCCCGCCAGGATGGGTATGCCCGTCCGTTCATGCATCTCCCGGATCATGTCCGGCAAAATGCCGGGCAGCACTTCGATGAAATCGGGTTTGGTCCGTTCCAGGAGGACAAAGCTTTTTTCCAGGGCGCCGGAATCGATCAGAAACACCCGCTGGATCGCGGTCACCCCGTTCTGCTTCGCTTTCTGGATGACGCTGGCCCGCGTGGAGATGAGCCCGGCCGGCCGGACGTGCCGGCACAGGTAATCGGCGGCGTATTCGTCGTTTTTCAGCCCCTCGACCAAATCCGAATGGAGCAAAATGTGTTTGTTCCGTTTCCGGGCCAGATCCACCAGCGCGTTCAGCTCGCCGATGCGCGTATCCAGCAGAACGATGTATTCAAACGGGAAATCGAGCAGCGTTTCCAGATCCTTGATTTTGCGCGCCGCGGGAAGAATGCGCTGCCGACGGATCGTCATGGGGAACCTCCTGCGCTTGGTTTGTCAATGATTCCCAAATCAAAATCCGCTATACACGCTATGATCAACGATACAATACGCCTCACGCCTCGAAACGGATACCGGTCTTTCGATCGATCGGGTTTGATCAGGTTTGATCATAACTATACAATACGCTCCCGCTGCGGACAACGATTGTCCGGCCGGCCATTGACCAATCCATTCACGATGTGGTATTTTGTGAGAAAAAGAAAAAGTATGCGGAAGAACCGCTCACATTGTGCAACAGGTGCCGATGTGGGCGGTTTTTGTTGGGAGCCTGGATCAGGAAAAGCCTGAATCAAGATGAAGTTGAAAAACGGGAGGAATGACGCGGTGAAACGGTTGCTGATGCTGCTTCTGGCGGGATTTTTGGCGATGGCGGCGACGGATTGGGCCGGTTTTCGCGCGGCCGCGGCGGCGGAAGAGGAAAGCGCGGCCGCGTTCCGGGACGTGCCGGACGGACACTGGGCCGCCTCCGCCATCCGGACCGCCGTGGCCAAAGGATACGTCTCCGGCTATCCCGACGGCACGTTCCGGCCGAATCAGCCCGTGACCCGGGCGGAGTTCATGCGGATGCTCGTCTCGGCGTTGCAACTTCCCCATTCGCAGGGCGGCAGCCCGTGGTATCGGCCGTATGTGGCGGCGCTGTTGGAAGTTGGGATTCTGGAGAAAACCGACTTTTCCGACTACCAGAAACCGATCAGCCGGCTGGAGATCATGCGCCTGGTCTCCCGCGCATTGGCTGCGGAAGAATGGTATCGTCCCTACTTTGAGGCGTTTTCCGGCCTGTACAACGGCGATCTGCCGTTTACGGATTTCCGGGACATCCAGGATGCCGATCTGCCGTTTGTCGCCCTGGCCTACGGCGCTGGCATCGTCAACGGCTACCATGACGATGCGACGATCAGGCTGGACCGGACGGCCACCCGGGCGGAATCGGTGGTCATGATCGAAAGTTTCCTGAACGCGAGGGTGACCAATCCGGAAACCGTTCTGCGGCTGCAGGAGCTGAAGGAAGTGGCGGAAACCGGCACGAACGCCGCCGCCGTGTCCAATCTGATGCTTGACGAAGATCTTGGCGGCAGGATCGATCCGGAAAAAATCGTCACCGAGCACCCGCGGTACACGGCCAGGCTGAAACGGCTCTACGTGCTGCCGCTGGAAGGGGAGAAGACCAGCATTTATGAGCGGAAGTTCCTGTGGGATCGTTCGTTCATGCCGGAGCACTGGTCGGAGCTCCACATGATGGGCCTTGTCGCGGCCGTCCTGGATGTCATTCCCAAAAAGGATTTCGATCTGAACATCACCAGTTTCGATACTTATTTGATGCCTTCAGGGAATTTTTGGGGTGACGAGCCGGCCACCTATTACGGATACAAGAAGATGAACATGTATGACCAAGACTATCGAAAAGTCAAAAAAGGTCAAACCTACGAAGTCGTCATTGGTGGTTATTATTCTAGGGTCGTAAGATATGTCCTTGATACTGATTTGTTCATTCAAACCAACAACGCGATCAGCGGACACGGTTTGCGACTGCTGAAAAACCCGGACGCGGTGATCCAGCATGACGAAACCAATTAGGAGATCCGTTTCCCTTGCGCTCATTCTTCTGCTTGTTTTCTCGCTGTTTTCGCCGTGGCTTCCATTTCCATTGGTTCAAACTGCATCCGCAAAAACCGTCGTCATAAAGGTTACTGCTTTTGCCAATCACAATCCCGATTATCGCTGGTGCCAGCATATTGACGGCCATTGGAGCACGTACAGCGAAATCGACGGCATGATGTACGCGGATGACGACGGCGGCCAGCCCAAAAAAACATGGGTGACGACGTTCACGACATTGGCACCTCCCACCAATAACTGGAAAGATGAAAATGGGAATACCTATCCTTCTTCACAAGTAAAAAACCCGAAACCTGTAATGATTGAAATGCATCCAGATGCAGATAAGAATCTCAATGGGCAACCCCGAATTGCGGAGGATGGCCGAATCATCATTGCCGGCTATTCGGGCAAAGGCGTCAGCGGGTACAGGGACGACGGCATTTGCGGCGGCCGGCCGGGATACATCTACCCGTTTCCGGTCAGGGTGTTGTGGGAAGGTACGGTGGAGATCGAAGAAGACGAGTTCCTGGGCCTCGAGATCGACCCGCCCCACAGAACGATGTATGTGGGCGAGACGCAAGCCTTCACGGTGACGGCCGTCTGGAAGCAGAACGGGCAGATCAAAAAGTATCCGGTCACCCATGACCGGCTGGCCTGGTCGTCATCGCAGCCGGACCGGGCGCCGGTGAATGCTTCGGGCGTGGTGACCGGCATGCAGGAAACCCAAACGGATGCGGTCATCACGGCCATCTTTGCTGAACGCAACGCATCGGTTTCGGCAACCGTCAAGGTTTTGAACCGGGACACTCCGGTTTACAACATCACCGGCGACTTTGACATCTTGCCGTCCAATACGATCAACTACCGGGACAGCTTTACCTTGAGGCCGAAAAATTTCGTCATTCCCAATGCGTGCACGTACCTGTATCACGAGTACCGGATCGAAAAGGACGGCATTTACTGGACAAGCCCGCGCGTCGGCAGCCAGTCGGCGGACAGCGGCTACTCGTACTCGACGTATCCGCCGAACATCGGCGTGGGCAGCAACTTCATCCAGATCCGGATCACGGCCGTCTGCGGGGAAAACAATCAGATCGTTGATTCCGGATGGACGGCGGGGAAATATTTGCACATCCTTTCGCCGGCCGGCAACCGGCCGCCTGAGTTTTCGGCCGGCTTCTTCAAGGAATACAACCGGACCGGCCGGGTGCCGGATACGGAAGTCGTGGCCGGCACCCGCGTGAACCTGCGCATCATCCACGATCCGACCAAGGAGCCTCCTTGGCCGTATGATCCCGACGGGGATCCAATCACGTACACCTGGCTTTTTGAATCCAGCAGCAGCGCCTGGATCCGATCTTTGCCGCAGGAATACGGGCTGTGGCGAAACGACGAAGCCCACTACAATCTGATCGCGTCGGAAATCGGCCACCATTCGGTCACGGTCATTGCCCGGGACCCGTTCGGCGGCGAATCGAGGCGCACCGCATACATCAACGTCGTTCCGCCAAACCCGATCCCGATCATCGACGGCCCGGCGGAAGTCAAGGAAAACCGGCCGCTGCCGAAGCCGTTCGACGGCAGCCGAAGCTACAGCCCGGCGGGCTACCGGATCGTGGAATACATCTGGGACAACAAGAAAAACGTGTACACCAAGCCCGGAATTGAAAAGATCACGCTGGACGTGGTGGACAGCCAGGGGCTGCGGTCGCTGACGCCGGCCGTTCACACGCTGACCGTTTTGCCGGACGATCCGCCCGTGGCCGTCCTGGAAGCGGAGCCGCTCGGCATCCGGGGCAAGACCTATTCCCTGTACAACAAGTCGTATAGCCCGGACGGCGACAAGATCGTTTCCGCCGCATACCGGTACCGCTATGACGCCGACAACAACGGGTTCGAGGATGATGAATGGGTGGCGCTTCCCGGCGATCTGACGAAGGCGCTGCTGACGCCGCAGAAAGTCGGCAAATATGAAATCGGGCTGACGGTCACCGAGGATTACGGGAAGAGCGCCACAACGACGCGCGTGATCGACGTCGTCAACCTGGCGCCGAGCGTCTCGTTCGAGGTGGAGGGAAGAAACGACATTCCCGAACCGCCGCCCATTCAAACCGGCATTCCGGCGGACGTCATTTTGGCCAACTGGACTCTCTTTGAAACCAACTCGACCGTTCGCCTGCAGAACCGGCCCTACATGTGGTCATCCGAAAGCGGCAAGTTGCTTGCCGGGCTCGGCAAAGGCATGGAACGGCAATATGCTTTCAACAAATCCATGTACTTCGGGAACAACTATACGGAGAGTTATCGGCTGTTCCCGCTGTTGTCCGACAACGGCTACGGGCCGAACAGCCTTTCGCCGTACCGGGCGCTCGTCTCCAGGGACGCGTCCCGTTCGGGCCCCATTCTCTTGCCCGGAACGGGCAGTTCTTCCAGGCCGTTCACGACCGGTGAAGACTATGCGAAATTGACGCCGGCCAAATTTGCGTCTCTTGTCCGCACCAATGAGCAATACATCTACTTTGACCAAAAGGTTTCGGAATATGATTACAGTTCGGGTTCATACCGTGACGTCACCTATATCTTCGCGCTGAACAAAAACAGGATCCCCCGCGTGCAGTCGAAAGTGGAGGCGACAGGAGGCGGCAGCTGGTATAACGCCCGCCTGGTGTACGAGTGGCTGGACCCGAATCCCTACGATTTCATCATCAAAATCCCGCGATACGCCGAATATACGGTTCCCTGTTACACGGATGCGGACCAGCGGCGTGATCCCGGATGGCGGACCAAAGCGGACGCCGGCGATTTTTCCGGGGCTTCCAGTACCTACAGCGGCGCGGAGACCATGTCGCTCGTTGGGGTCGAGATTTCCGGCAGCAGAATCTATGCAGTCTACGAGGGCTATCGCGGAACCTATGCCTATTACGTCAGGGACAGCGACGGGAAGACGCGACACGTCGTGGGCGGCATGCGCAAGGATTACAGCGGGACGAATTACTTTTTCGTTGAGGTCCGCATCTATGACGCCTTTACGGGCGAATATCTGGGCAGTTCGTTCGACGTGAATGCCGATCAGATAAAAGGCCCGCGCGATTGGTTTTCAAGCCCGGACATTTTCGTCGCCGGCGAAAACTTGATCGTCAGAAACCGGACGGTGGAAAACCGCTACATCGAATTCGACTGGAACGGAAAAATCGTGGCAAGCGGCACCGTCCCGCTGCAGCCGGTCGTGCTTGACTACGGGATCACCTACCGGAACGCGCTGGGCCGGATCATCACGCCGGATCCGTCCCGTTACGTGTGCCATTTTGGCGATGCGAGCCCCGCGCTCAGATGGAAAGATGATGAAGGAAACGACTATACGATCCGGCAATTGGCGTGCTATCAAAACGGAGATACGAAAAATCCCGCCGGCTGGTATGACGTGGAGCTGAACCCCGATTTCCCGCAAGGGCCGCATTTGGTGAAAATCAATCGGGATCATACGCTCGGTCTGGTGGCAAAACTGCCCGGCAATGAGCTCTACCGTCCACAGACCGGGATGTATGACATGAACATCGAATCCAATCCTTTGCTGGCCATCAACCCGGCCGCCAACAAAGCCTATGTCCGCACCTTTACCAGAAACGCATGCAGCGGGTGCATGTATCCGAGCGTTACCGAGAACCACAGCACCGTGGATCTGGAAACGGGCGAAGTGAGCGGTTTCGGGTATCGTTTGCTCATCAAAACCGAAAACTTCAGCCAGGGATTTTATATCACGCATTCGGGGCAAATCGGCCAGGGCTGGAGAACGCACAGCGCAAGCGGAGAGCTCCATAAACTGAATCATCACGCAAGCCGGCAAATGGAGATGGACGCCACCAGCTTGACGTTCAACGAATACGGCACAACGTCATTGCGGTTCGGGGAATACGTCGGCGACGGCATGTGGCTCTCGATCTATGGCGGGTACTACCGGGGTTCCGGTCCGGGTTTCAGTCAAGGTTACACCACAACGGATGCCTGGATGCTGCTGGATGTCGGCACCGCCAGTTCGAATCAGGCGGTCAAGTCGTTCCGGTTTGGCCAGTTCGTTTCGCCCGACACCTTTGACAATGCCGAATTTGCGTTCAACCTTTCGATGGACCGGCCGACGGCCGACCCGAAACTTGCCGGCCTGTCGTTCCGCATGGCCGACCCGAAAAACCGCTATGCGGTGGAAACCGACGGTTCCGAGCTGTTCCTTTCCAGGTATGTTTCGGGAAGCCGCGCCATTCTGGCCCGGCAAGCCGTTCCGTTCCAGCCGAAAGTGGAATATTCGTTCCGCATTGTGGCGGAGGGCGACCGGATTCAGGTGTTCATGAACGGGGTGCCGTATTTTGACGTGACGGACGGCCAATTTGCTTCCGGATCGTTCGGCCCCTTTTCAGACAAATCCTTTGTCGTCTTTTCCGGAATAGACGCCAAGTCCCTTCAGCTGCCGGAGGAACACTGGCTCTCCAATTACGCCATTTGGGAAGAAGGATCGGCCAAAGCCGACGTGAGGTACAAGAATATCGTCTTTGATGATCCGGAAAACGATCCGCCGGCGGGCAGCTACCGGTGGAACATCCAGCACACGCCGAAATTCCTCAACAACCAGGGGCTTTCGGCGCTGCACGGAAAGACCTTTACGGACGCCGTGGCCGAATTCGACAAGGTGGGGGTTTACCGGGTATCCCTCAGAGCCCAGGACGACCCGCAGCCGGATTACCGGTATCCGAGCGATGTGTTTGCGGAGTATCGCAAAGATTCCAACGAGTACTGGCAGTTCGTCACCGTGCACCGCCGGCCGGTTGCCCGATTCACCCTGTCCGTCGATCCTTCCACTCACCATGTGGTGTGGAACGATACGAGCCACGACCCGGACCGCTGGGCTAGCCCGGCCAACTACAGCACCGAGGAAACCGGCATCGACTATGCGGCGACCCGCGGCATCCTGGAGAGAAGGTATTTCTACATCACGCCAAGCGGCGAATGGGTTGATCAGAAGCTCGTCACGCCGGCCGAAACGGGAACCTACCAGGTTGGCCTGCAGGTGAAGGACGAATACGGAGCCTGGAGCTACTGGACCGTGCAGAGCATCGAGATCACGGAACCGGCGGAGCCCAATTTGCCGCCGATTGCCGGTTTCACGGTCACGCCGTCCGCCGGCCACCGGGGCACGGCGTTCACGATCACGTCCACGGCCCATGACCCGGAGGACGGGCCGGCGGCCAACCTGCAGCACGCCTACTACATCCGGAATGTGACCGAAGGAACGCCGGAAACGCTGCAGAGCACAAGCCGCGGCACCTGGACGAAAACCTTCAGCTCGCTCGGCGTGTTCGAAATCCGGCAGGTGGTGACGGACAGCAAAGACTTGACGGACCAGTTCCTCACAAGAGTGGCCGTATCCAACCGCGCGCCCGCGGCGGATTTCCGATGGTCGCCCGTTCCGGCCTGGGAAGGCGACACCGTCCGTTTCCAGAACTTGTCCGCCGACCCCGACGGGGATGCGCTGACCCATGAATGGCACATCCGCACCGAAGACGGCGCCCTGCTCCATGCGACGACAGACGTCCATCCCGCTTTCCGGTTCGGCGAGCCCGGCCGGTACCTGGTGACCCTCCGGGTGTCGGACGGCCGGGACGACGCCCAGACCACGCGAACGGTCTCGGTGCTGCCGCTGTTCCTGGAAGCGGACATCGGCCATGCGCCGGAATGGCTGGCCCATCACCAGGAACTCGGGCACCGGACGGAAGAAGCGCCCAAACAGTTCTACTCCGGCGAACGGATCCTGCTGTATGCCAGGCATGCCGATGCCGCGTATGATCGCATCACGGCAAAACTGGAAACGACGGGCGCCGACGGCCGGCCGCTTGCGGTCGAAGCCGCCCTCGTCCCGTCGTCCGAAACGCCCGGCCTCGCCGTCGGCGAACTGTATGACGAACGGTTTTCGTCCCTCGACCGGGGGTTGCCGCGCGGCATCCATCACGTCGTCTTTTTCATCCGCTACGCCAACGGCGTGGAAAAAACGGCCGTCGTCCCGTTTGAAATCATCGGGCACGTGCTCGGCACGGTGCAGGTTCACCGGGTGCGCTGATGCCGGAAGCCGATTCCTGGTCACGCCTTTCCTTTTCGCCATACATGGCGAGAAAGGAACCATCACGGGTGAAAAAAGGAGCGATCCCGCACATGCCCGGATACGGCCACTGCCCCGGTCGCGCCGTTCCCCTTCCCCTTGCCCGGGGGGGCGGCGGTGACGTGGGGTGCCGCCAAAGTTTCGCTCAACCAAACCCTGCGGTCCCTGCGGGAACAGCTGATTTTCCAGCGCCAGGCGCCGGACATGGCCGACGTGATGACATCGGGCATTGCGCGCCGGTTTCCCGCCGTTTTCAAGCCGTGACGATCAGGCGGCCTCGTATCGGCTGAAAAAACGGGCAGGCGGCCCGCCAATCCGGGCCGCCTCCGATTCGGGTTTCCCTTCGCGTCCAATTCTCTCAAAACGCCTTGCGCAGGAAAGTCAGGTGCCCGATCAGATAAAAGATCACCAAACTTCCCCCCACCACCGCCAGCGCCTGCTCCCACGGCACGACGAACACGTCGCCCGGTTCGACGATCGGATACATCATGTTGAACGGCTGCGCCCAGGGGTAATACGGACCGGCCCTGGAAGAATTGACCGCCAAAATCGTCGGCAGGGTGAAGATGACGTTCACCGCGAAGGGCGCGGCAAAACTCCGCCACATCACGGCCAGCCACAGCTGGAGGGCGAGCAGGGGCAGCGCCGCCACCCAGCCGCCAAGGGCGCTTTTCCAGATGAGAATCCAGGGAAACGGGTCCCCGATGCCGGACACCTTGCCCGCCGCAAACAGCGCGGCGAGATACATCGCCTGCATGGCCAGCGCCGCCATCGCCAGGACGCCGAATTTGGCGGCGTACACCCGGCCGCGGGTGACGGGCAGCCCCAACAGCTGCTTCCAACCGCCGGCCTGGTGTTCAAAACGGCAAACGAGACCGGCCAGAAGAGCCGTGGCGATCGGCAAAAACAGCAGGCCGTAGCTGAGCGTCGCCATGATCGCCGGTTCAAGCCACCGGTTGAACCCGTGCTCTTCCGCGAAAGACAGCCGGACCGTCGCCGACGGGAACACGGCAATCGGCACGGCCAGAATGAAGAAGCGAAAGCCGGATTTCCTTAGCTTGAGCAGTTCCGCGCGCAGCAGGGCGATCATCCTAGCTCACGTCCTTTCGCGAAAAATGCCACATGCCCGCCGCAAACAGCGCAATGCCGAAAACGACCCCCATGATCGCCGCAGGCGCACCGTCGCCCGCCGCCGCCAGCGCCGGCCACCGCCACGGCATCCAGTCCGGCACCATGTGGGCATTGTAGGTCAGCAGAAACCCGAGCACGCCGATGGTGACCGCCACCCCCTGATGACGGCTGACCACGGCCAGCCAGTATTGCAGGGCCAGTATCGGCAGGGCGGCGCAAACCGGCAGCAGGCTCCGGATCAGCAGATCCGCCCAGGGCACCCGGCCGCCGGGATCAAGAAAAAGGCCGTGCGCCAGCGTGAACAGGACAAGCAGTCCCGACGCGATCATCAGAAGCATCGCCGGCACGAGAAATTTGGCCAAAAACAGGAGGCTCTTCGGCGCCGGCAGCGCCGCGACGGTTTTCCATGCCCCGGTTTCTTCTTCGATGAAGGCCATGAAGCTCGTCAGAATGACGATGCCGAGCACGAGGGCGAGCGGCGTGAACGAGGCGACATTGGCGAGGTAGTCCCCCCAGCGGTCATCGCTTTGGGCGAACAGATGGTCTTTCCGCACGCCGTAGTTCACCGCCTGCAGGCCGACGACGCCGAGCGGGCCGAGCACGGTGAGCAGCCACAGCCCTTTTCCCTTGATTTTGAGCAGCTCCGCGCGAAACAGCCGGCCCGTCATCCCGCTTGCCTCCCCGCCGTCATCTGCAGGAAGATTTGCTCCAGCGGCTTCTTTTCTTCTTCCACGCGATAAACCGGAAAACCGTCCTGGACGAGCCGGGCCACCGCCTCCGCCACCCGTTCGTCGGTGCGCTCTTCCAGCACGAGCCAGTCCCCGTCCCGTTGCAGGGAGAACCCGCGGGCAAGAAGCGCCCGGCGTGCCCGTTCGGCGTCGTCCGTTTTGAGCCGCACGGCCGGCCGGGCCAGCTCCCGCATTCGGCCGATGGGCCCCTGGAACAGCAGTTTGCCCTTGTCCAGCACCCCCACTTTCGTGGCCACCTGATCCACTTCCGCCAGCAGGTGGCTGGAGATGAACACCGTGATGCCGTACTCGGACGGCATCCGTCTGATCAGTTCGCGGATTTCGATGATGCCGGCCGGATCGAGCCCGTTGGTCGGCTCGTCCAGAATGAGCAGTTCGGGTTCGTTCAGCAGCGCGGCGGCGATGCCGAGCCGCTGTTTCATGCCGAGGGAGAAGGTTTTCACCTTCTTGTCCGCGGCCGCCGTGAGCTTGACGATGTCCAGCACCTCGTCGATGCGGAATTTCGGAGCATCCAGCACGATGCGCAGCGTCTCCAGATTTTCCCGCGCGGTCAGGTGGGGATAGTACGACGGGCTTTCCACCAGGGCGCCGACTTTCCGCAGAATGGCGATCCGCTCCCGGGCCATGTCCCGGCCGAACAGCCGGACCGTCCCGCGCGTCGGCTTCACGAGACCGAGCAGCATGCGGATCGTCGTCGTTTTGCCCGCGCCGTTCGGTCCGAGAAAGCCGTAGATGTCCCCTTTGGCGATTTTCAGGTTCACGCCGTCCACGGCCGTCTCCCGGCCGAACGTCTTGGTCAGGTTTTCCGTTTCCACAATCCATTGCTCCATCTCCGGTCACCCCGCTTCCCATCATAGGGAAACAAGGTTAAGCGGAGACGCGGGCCAGGGTTAAATTTTGTTTAAGTTTTTAAGCTTTCCAGTTATCGGGATTAAATTTAGGCTTGCTTAATCTTTCGGCCGCATGATCCGGACCGCGGTGCCGGTTTCTCCGGGTTCCAGCCGCCACTCGAGGCGCATCTCCCGCACCATCCGGTCCACGATGGACAGGCCGAGCCCGGCGCCCCGCCCGGCGGATTGGCCGTCCGCTTTTCCGCCCCGGTCCCGGATGACGATGGCGTCATGCCGCTCGTCCGATTCCGTGAACAGGCCGATGTACCGTCCCTCTTTCGCGTGCCGGAGAACGTTCTGAAAAAGATTGTCCAGAATGCGCCCGAACCAGGACGGATCCACCATCCACATTTTTTCGGCAAAAGGCTCCAGCGCGGCTTCCACGGTCAGCCCTTCCTTTTCAAACATCGGATACCAGGCCGCCAGCTGCTCCCTGACGAAGCGGACCACGTCCGTCGGTTCCGGCCGGTACGGCAATTTGCCCGCCACAAGCAGCGTGTGGCTCATCAGGTTGTCGATCAGGCGGTCCAGCCGCTCCACCGAATCTTCGATGGCCTGTACCGCCCGGCGGCCCTGGGGCGACAGCCCGTGCTCCTTGCCGACGGAGTAGGCGTTGGCGCGGATTTTGGTCAGCGGCGTGCGCAGGTCGTGGGACAGGTGGGCAATCAGTTCGCGGCGAAGCTCCTCTTCCTCCCGTTCCCGGCGCCGGCTTTCGCGCAGCTGGGCCACCATGTCGTTGAAGGCCGCTTCCAGCCGTCCGATTTCGTCCGCCTTGTGCACCTCGATGGCGACGGGCAGGCCGTCGGCGTCGCGGACCGCCATCGCCTGCGAGAGCACGAGCAGCCGGCGGCGAATGCCGCGGAAGAACAGGTAGGAAACCAGGATGAAAAAGCCGACCAGGGCGCCCATGCCGACCGTGATGGCCGTGTCGTTCTGAACCCTGGCAATCGGGGGTTCGAACAAGGCCCGCGGCAATTCCAGCACGACGAACCCGTTTTCCGTCTCTCCGCCGGTGAAAGCGATGACGGTGAACGGATCGCCGCCGTACCGTTCTTTGATGAAAGCGGCCGTCCCGGCCGCCGTCCACCGCCCGGGAAGGCCGGCGCCCGTCCCCCGCCGTTCCGCCAGCCGCCCGTTTTCGTCGACCCGGAACATGGACGCTTCGGGAAACCGTTTGGCCCACCGGTCAAACAGGCGATCCGCCGACGGGCCGAACGGCGGCCTCAGCTCCCGCGCGTCGGCATGCCATTCCTGCTCGATGGTCCGTTCATCCGGCACGCCCCGCCACTCGTAGCGGCCTTCCAGATTCAGAAGCAGCACGATGATGATCAAATACCCGGCTTGCATCAGCACGAGCGCCACGAGAATGAGCAGCATGTATTTGGTTTGCAGGGAAATTTTTTTGAAGGGATTGCGGCCAAAAAACGGTTTCATGCCCTCACCCGGTAGCCGATGCCGCGGATCGTCTCGATGATGGTCGGATTCGCGGGATCGCGTTCGAGTTTTTCGCGCAGATGGCGGATATGCACCATGAGCGTCTTGTCCCCTTCCAGATAAGGCTGGCCCCAGACGGCTTCATACAGTTGTTCCTTCGTCAGGATGCGGTTCCGGTGACGGATGAGGTGGCGGAACAGCTGGTACTGCTTGCCCGTCAGCACGATTTCTTCCCCGGTTTCCCGGTTGATGACCCGCATGTCCTTCAGGGAAACGGTCAGGTGCTGCACCCTGAGTTCCTCGTCGTCCTTGCCGCAGCGGCGCAGCAGCACGTCGATGCGGGCGGCCAGCTCGTCCGGATGGAACGGCTTGGTCACGTAATCGTCGGCGAACTCGAGCCCGGACAGTTTGTCTTCCACCGCCGTGCGGGCCGACAGGAGCAGGACCGGCAGCCGGCTGTCCCGTTTCTTGATGCGGCGGCCGAGGGTAAACCCGTCGAGGCCGGGCAGCATGACGTCGAGGATGACGAGATCCGCATCGGCCAGATGCGCCTCGATCCCTTCCCCGCTTTTCAGCCAGACGACCTGGTGGCCCCGTTCCGTCAGGTCTTTCGTCACCCATTCGCCGATGTCCGTTTCGTCTTCGATGTAGAGCAGATGCGCCACGGGAACGTCTCACCCTTTCCAGCGCGTGTTTTCGCAAGAAACCACCTGGGCGCGGCCGGTCTTGCCGGACCGGTTGGCATCGTTTCGCAAGATTCCCAGTCATTCTCCGCCGACCCCGGAAAATCCTGCCCCCTTTTTTCGTGCTGCATCTGGTACAATCGGGGCATGGAACAGCGGCCTCCCGTTGCCTTGCGCTTCCTCCTCCCGCGGAATGGCCGGCATGTCCCGGCCGCAATGCGGACAGGGACGCTGGCCCAATTGTTCGAAAAGGATGCGCAGGTACGTGTACAGATCCGTCACCGTCCCGACCGTCGAACGGGGATTCCGGTTCGTCTGGTGCTGTCCGATGCTGATGGAAGGCGACAGGCCGGTGATGGCGTCCACTTTCGGCTTGCCGTAGGCGGCCGCCGCCGCCAGCCCCAGCGACTCCAGATACTGGCGCAGGCATTCCCGCTGCAGCGGCGCGAGCGTCGATTTGCCCGAGCCGGACGGTCCGGTGAGCACCACGAACCGGTACTTCGGAATCGTGAGGGTCAAGTTTTTCAGATTGTGCTCCCTCGCGCCCTGCACGACAATGCAATCGTTCCTCATGGGAAACCTCCCCGGGATGGATTTCGCCCCCATCTTACAACATTGATGCAAGTGCCAAACCGAAAACCCGGCACCCCTTGCTCGTCCGGCTCCGGATATGAAAAACGTTGTCTACGCACTTGAAGGTTCAACTTGAAGGTGCGGGACGCGGTTCATGAAGCCGGAAGGCCTCGTCCGCTTTTCGCCCGTACAGATCTTCCGGATCGTCCGGCCTGTCCGGGGCCGGGCGGCCCGGACGGGCCGGCGCTCCCGGCCCTCGGGCCATCCCGGGGGCGGTCCTCCCGGGCTGACCGGCCGGTCAGCCGATCCGCAGCACGATGCGGCCCCGCCCGTGCCCCGTTTCGCTCAGCCGGTGGGCTTCCCGCGCTTCCTCCAGCGGGAACGCTTTCTGGATGACGGGCTTTGCCAGCCCCGCGTCGATCAGCCGGGCGATTTGTTCCAAATCCTCCCGGCCGGCAGGCGAAACGGACTTCACGCGCAGGTTGCGTGCGGCGGCCTTTTCCGGCGGCACCGCCTCAACGATGGACAGCACGATCCCGCCGGGCTTCACGATCTCCAGCGAGCGCTCCAGCGTCGTGCCGCCCACCGTGTCCAGCACGAAGTCAGCGTCGCGCACGACGTCGGCGAAATCCCGCGACGCATAGTCGATGGCTTCATCCGCGCCGATGGAGCGGATGAAGGCCAGATTCGACGCTGGCGGTGCCGTATACGTATGCTCCTCTGGCCTTGGCGAACTGGACGGCAAACAGCCCGACGCCGCCTGCCGCCCCGTGGATCAGCACCCGATCGCCCGCTTTCACTTCACCGTCGATGACCGCGCGCCACGCCGTGGTCGCCCCGCCCTGCAGCGCCGCCGCTT
>ERZ795043.87-NODE-87-length-126683-cov-25.614927_pt1 | contig 126683 bp, 129 predicted proteins | sample MGYA00375127_ERZ795043 | MGnify/ENA primary metagenome ERZ795043 (study PRJEB30172, sample SAMN05518447) | compost metagenome | isolation source: Feedstock adapted compost from Newby Island compost facility, Milpitas, CA | place: USA:Newby Island compost... | reverse complement strand
TTCGCTCGCGCTTCCGCGCTGAACCTCACGTCCTTCGCTGCCATAATTCAGTCCTTAGCTGTTAAAGGAGTTTCTCAAATTCGAGCGGAGCGCGAATATCAATCGATAATGCCAAGAATATCCGACTCTTTTATGATCAGATATTCCTCACCATCGATCTTGACCTCGGTCCCCGACCACTTGCCATAAAGGACCTTGTCACCGACCTTCACGTCCATCGGCAGAAGCTTGCCGGACTCGTCCCGGCCGCCCGGGCCGACGGCGACGACCTTACCCTGCATCGGCTTCTCCTTGGCGGTGTCCGGAATGATGATCCCGCCCTTGGTGCGCTCTTCGGCCTCGATCGCCTTGACCAGCACACGGTCATGCAGCGGCTTGAACTTCGTCGCCATAACCCTCTCTCCTTGCTCGGAATTCAGTGAGAGCGTTAGCACTCTCGTCAAATAAGTGCCAGACCGTAGTCGCCGCTCCCGGCGATGTCAACGCCGGCGGCTCGAATCCCGCCCCAGCCACCCCTTGTCCTATCCCTATAGGCGGCGCGCCAGGGTGACCATCTCGCGCCCAACCACGAGCTGAAACTTCGGCATGATCACGGCACAACGATCGTACGGGGCGCGGATCTCGTCTTCCCCATCATGGCCGATGAGTTCGCCCGCCGCAAACTCCTCGAATCCTTCCAGATGCCGGGTGAAGCATGCCGACGGCCCCTTGCATATCCGGACCTCGGAAATCTCGTAGATGTCCGGCTTCGTATCCGGTACGGGCGCGATCCATGCCGCCGCGAAATCAGGATCGAGCATGCCGAACCGGTCGAGGAAGCGCAGCGTGGTCTGGATCGCCACCTCTCCCGAGCGTTGCGCGAAGTGCTGGCCGCATTCCACGACAAGGGCCGTATTGGGTGCATCTGGATCGCCGAACTTGCCGTACTCGATCAGCAGTCCGCCCGCGTGCTTGGCCCCCGGCGAGACGATATGCGTCGTCGGCGTCCTGAGATCCGTCGCCAGCCGTCGCGCCTTGTCCAGCGCCGCATAGACAAGCATCGGCCGTACCGCATAGGTCGTCGAATGAATGTCCAGCAGCGCATCCGCGGCCGCATAGACGGGCAGCAATTCCCGCGCCCGCCGCACTTCCTCGGCGCGATCATCGCCGGCCAGGATGTCCTGGCTCCAAACGCGATTGAAGTCGCGATCGACGAAACGATTGTCGAGCGGGCGTTCACGATCGAACCGTTCATAGGCAGCAACGTTCGCGAAGCTCAGCGTCAACGTCCCGTGCCGTGGACGTACGGCGTGCTTGAGCAGCCACAAGAGGGCCGTGACGCCGCAGAACTCGTTCCCGTGCGTGAGCGCATTGACCACCACGTGCGGCCCCGGACGACCGGATGCGAAGCGGTGGACGTAATCGATCCCCGTGTTGCCATGACGAAGTCCGGATATGTCGACGGGCAGGACTTCGATCGGGGCCGGACAGGCTGAAGACATGATCGAGACGAGGGCAAGGTTCCTGGTTTCAGGGCAGTTCTGACACGTTGCCGGCCGAAAGGGAACCGTCCGCGCGTTCGGCACCCCCGCCTGCGACGTCGCGATGACGGTCGCCCCCATGTGCTTGCGCCCGCAACGGAATTGTGTATATTCGCGCGCTTCATATGCTCCCCGGCGGGAGGGTCCCGCCTGGGCGTTTCTCCTTGCCGGCATAGCCGGTTAGACACGGGGCGCGCATCGGCTGGCGCCGAACCGCACCGGGTCGATTAGCCATAAGGAGCCATATAGATGCCGTTCTACGAGAACGTGTTTCTTGCGCGCCAGGACATTTCGCCCGCGCAGGTCGATGCCCTGGCAGATACGTTCACCGCGATCATCACCGAACGCGGCGGTCGCGTCACCAAGCGCGAGTACTGGGGCCTTCGCAATCTTGCCTACCGCATCAAGAAGAATCGGAAGGCCCATTACGTCCTTCTCAACATCGATGCACCCGCGCCGGCCGTGCACGAGATGGAGCGCACCATGCGTCTCAACGAGGACGTCCTGCGGTTCTTGACCGTGCGCGTCGACAGTCTGGAAGACGGTCCGTCGGTCATGATGCAGCGCCGCGAGGAACGCGCCGACCGTAGCCCGCGTCGCCGCGAGCCCGAGGAGAGCGCGGCGCGTGAAAGCGACCGCGCCGAAGGAGGTGAGTGATGAACGCGACCACGTCTGATCGTCCCGCAGCAGCACCCGCAGCGACCAGCAGTTTCGGCGGACGGCGCCCGTTCTTCCGTCGCCGGAAGACCTGCCCCTTCTCGGGCCCGAACGCCCCGAAGATCGACTACAAGGACGTGAAGCTGCTTCAGCGCTTCATCTCCGAGCGTGGCAAGATCGTTCCGTCACGGATCACCGCCGTGTCGGCGAAGAAGCAGCGCGAGCTCGCCCAAGCGATAAAGCGCGCCCGCTTCCTGGGACTGCTGCCGTACGTCATTACCTGACCGGACAGCAGGCTGCAGCTATGCCGGCAAGCCAACTGTTGGTGGCGGCCGGTGCGGGCTTGGTGGGGGCGATGCTTTTCGCAAGCCTCATCACCGGCTCCGTCGCCGCTTTCATCCTGGCGTATCTGGCGCCGCTGCCGCTGTTTGCCGTCGGGCTTGCCCTCGGCGTCGGCGCGGCGGCGGTCGCCGCCGCTGCTGGCACGCTTGCGGTTCTTGCGGTGGGCGGTCTGTTGCTTGGAACGCTTTTTGCGCTCCTCAACGCGGTGCCCGCGGCGTTCATTTCGCGCCAGGCACTTCTCAACCGGACCACCGCGGACGGGCGGGTCGAATGGTACCCGCCGGGGCGGCTGGTGCTATGGCTCGCCGGGGTGGCAACGGCGGTCTTCACCGTGCTTGTGCTGGCAACCGCCTCGCTGCCGGGCGGGCTTGAAGGCTTCACGCGCGAGTTCCTGATGCGCGCCTTCCAGCCGGCCGACGAGACCTCGCCCAACGCCCTTGGCCTTCCGGCCGAGTCCGCGGCGCAGCTGGCCGCCGACCTTGCACGCTATCTTCCAGGGATCGTTGCCGTTTCCTGGATGGTGATGATGGCGGTGAACGGTGCGCTCGCCGAGGGCGTACTCGTGAGGTTCGGTCTCAATCGCCGGCCGGCCCCGCGCGTCGCAGACATCGAGCTGCCGAAGTGGCTTCCGCTCGGACTGGCCATTGCCGCGGCCGGCGCTTTCATGCCGGGTACGGCCGGGTTCATAGGCGGAAACCTGCTGCTGATTGCACTTGCCACGTTCACGTTCGCCGGGCTGGCCGTCGTGCATACGCTTGCAGAGAGTTGGAACAATCGTCCCCTGTGGTTGCTCGTCATCTACAGTCTGACGATCGTCTTTACATGGCCGGCGGTACTTCTCGCCGTGCTTGGCATCATCGAAACCTGGCTCGGGCTGCGCCAGCGCCTGGTGCGCCCGCCGCAGACCTGAATTCAGGAGGAAGGAACATGAGTCTAATGGAAGTGATCCTGCTCGAGCGCATCGAGGCGCTCGGCCAGATGGGCGATGTCGTGAAGGTCAAGCCCGGCTATGCGCGAAACTTCCTCTTGCCGCAGAAGAAGGCGCTGCGGGCGACGAAGGAAAATCTCGCCTATTTCGAGAGTCAGCGAGCGCAACTCGAAGCCCAGAATCTCAAGCGCCGGCAGGATGCCGAGGCTGTCGCCCAGAAGCTAGACGGCCTGCAGGTCGTAATCCTGCGACAAGCTGGTGAAACCGGCCAGCTCTACGGTTCGGTGTCGACCCGTGATATTGCCAATGCCGTCACTGAGGCCGGGTTTACCGTCGACCGCCGGCAGGTTCTGCTCGATCAACCGATCAAGAGCCTAGGCATCTTCAAGACACGCGTGGCCCTTCACCCCGAGGTGATCGTGACGATCTCGGTTAACGTCGCACAGTCGGAAGAGGAAGCGGCCATGCAGGCCGCCGGCAAATCGCCGCGTCAGCCGACTGAAGGGGCAGCACCGGCCGAAGCAGCCGGACAGGTTGAGGCGGCGCAGCAGTCTGCATCCTCCGCCGCCGAGGCGGCCGAAACCGCGGGCGAGCAGACACAGAGCAAGAAATCAAGCTGATTCCGGTCAGCTCGCGACGTGTCGCATGCCGCTTGAGGGCCCGGCAGTACGCTGCCGGGCCCGTTTGTTTTACCCGCTCCGCAATCCCGTGATCCCATGCGCTTTCGCTTCTTACGGCGTTTACCAAGTGACGCGCGGAGAGCAGCGCAGGCTTGCGAGTATCTTGGCGCCGTCAAGCTTTACAGATACATGCCGTTTGCATTTATTAGTGGTAGCTGGTTCGTCACTGTGGGCCGCGGCTGCCGTCGCCGAGCAGAGGGATCATGCTTCTCGCTTCTTTCCTCTTTCGCCAAATCATCAAGATCGGTCGTCTTACCGTCATCGATCATCTTGGGCGTCAGTATGTTTTCGCCGGTGCCGCGGGCCCCAATGTCACAATTCGGCTGCATGATGCGGCGACCGCGCGGAAAATCGCACTCAACCCCAGACTGTACATCGGCGAGGCATACATGGACGGCCGCCTCACCATCGAGGAGGGGGACGTCTACAGCTTCCTGGAGTTCTGCGCCCTGAACTCCACGGCGCTCGATCGCAATTTCCTGCTCGACCTCGCCTATCGCATCCAAATCCTCCTCCGCCGCTTCCAGCAGTACAATCCGGTCGGCAAATCGCGCGAGAATGTCGCGCACCACTATGACCTGTCTGGCCGGCTTTACGAGCTGTTCCTCGATGCCGACCGCCAATATTCCTGCGCGTACTTCACCTCCGATAACGACAGCCTCGAGGTCGCGCAGGAGAACAAGAAGCGTCACATTGCCGCGAAGCTGTTACTCAAGCCCGGGTGCAAGGTGCTTGACATCGGATCCGGGTGGGGCGGGCTTGGTATTTATCTTGCCAAAGTTGGTGGCGCCGACGTGACCGGCATCACGCTGTCGGCCGAGCAGCACAAGGTATCGAACGAGAGAGCCGCTGCTGCCGGTCTGAGCGGGCGTGTGCGGTTCGAAATGCGGGACTATCGCGAGCAAACCGGGAAGTTCGACCGCATCGTATCGGTCGGAATGTTCGAGCATGTCGGCGTCAATCATTATCGCGAGTTCTTCGAGAAGATTCGTGATCTCCTCACCGACGACGGTGTTGCACTGCTGCATTCGATCGGACGCGCCGATGGCCCCGGAACGACGAATCCCTGGCTACGGAAGTACATTTTTCCGGGTGGCTACTCTCCGGCACTGTCCGAAGTCCTGCCGGTCGTCGAGCGCACCGGTCTGTTCGTCACGGATATCGAGATCCTGCGTCTCCATTACGCCCAGACGCTGCGTGAATGGCGCCGGCGCTTCGAGAAGGCGCGCGACCAGATCAAGGCGCTCTACGACGAACGGTTCTGCCGGATGTGGGAGTTCTATCTCGCCGGCAGCGAGCTTGCGTTCCGCTATCAAGGTCACATCGTCTTCCAGATGCAGCTCGCGAAACGCGTGGACGCCGTTCCGCTCACCCGCGATTACATCCTGGAGTGGGAACGTGCAAATGCCGGCCGCGACACCATCGCCGCATAGGCGCACACAGGCGCCGTAGGCAAGGCATGACGAAGCCGCTAAGGCCGGGCGGCATGCCCCCTAGCAAGCTCGGCCAAATCGGTCGTGCGGTGCTGGCGGCCGAAGTTATCCACGATATACATATATCTCACCGACGAATCGGCGTTGTAACGGAACGAGCCGGCGAGTAGCCTTGCACGCGTTCCTGTCTGTCAGTGCTGGCGCCATGGAAACCGTCGCGCGTCCCAATTTCGGTACCGTTCGGAATGAGGGAGATCTCTCATCGTTGCGCACGCCACCGCACAACTTTGAGGCGGAAATGGCGCTTCTCGGCGCGCTCCTCGCCAACAACAAGGCGTTCGACAAGGTCGCCGAGTTTCTCCGGCCGGAACACTTTGCAGACGAGCGGCATGGCCGGATCTTCGATGCGTGCGCAAAGCTGATCCAGCGCGGCACGATTGCCAATCCGGTCACCCTGAAAAACTATTTCGAGCAGGACAACACGCTTGCGGATATTGGCGGCGCACAGTATCTCGCCCGTTTGGCAGGGTCCGTGGTCACGGTAATCAACGCCGTCGATTATGCGCGTACGATTCACGATCTCTTCCTGCGCCGCCAGCTCATCAACATCGGCGAAGAGATCATCAACAACGCTTACAGCTACGACCTCGAGACGACCGCCGCACAACAGATCGAAGCCGCCGAACAGAAACTTTTCGAACTCGCCAAGTCGGGCGAGTACGAAGGCGGCTTCCGCCGCTTCGGAGAGGCCCTGGCGGTCGCAATCGACATGGCCGAGCAGGCCTATAAACGGGACAGCCATGTCACGGGGGTCACGACCGGTCTCGACGATCTCGACAAGAAACTCGGCGGCCTCCACCCGTCAGATCTGATCGTCCTCGCCGGCCGGCCGTCGATGGGCAAGACTGCGCTTGCGACCAAGATCGCATTCAGCGCTGCCGCCGCCTACAAGGAGAGACGACGCGAAGACGGCACCATCGAGGTCGTCGAAGGCGCGAAGGTGGCGTTCTTCTCCTTGGAAATGTCCGCGGAACAGCTTGCCACGCGTATCCTGTCGGAAGAGACGGAGATCCCCTCCGACAAGATCCGGCGCGGTGAAGTCCGCGGTGAGGACTTTCCGAAGTTCGTCGAAGCGAGCAAGCGGCTCGCCACGATCCCGCTGTTCATCGACGACACGCCGGCATTGTCGATTTCGGCGTTGCGGACCCGGGCGCGACGCCTTCAGCGGACCCACGGCCTGGGCCTGATCGTCATCGACTATCTTCAGCTCCTGACCCCGACGCCCGGCACCAGGTCCGAAAACCGGGTCCAGGAAATCTCGGCGATCACCCGGGGACTCAAGGCGCTCGCCAAGGAGCTGAACGTACCGATCCTTGCATTGTCCCAGCTGTCTCGCGCCGTCGAACAACGCGAGGACAAGCGGCCGCAGCTCGCGGACCTGCGCGAATCCGGTACGATCGAACAGGACGCGGACGTCGTGATGTTCGTCTATCGCGAGGAGTATTATCACTCGCGCGCCGAGCCGGGTCGTCGTCCGGACGAAAGCGAAGAGAAATTCCTCGACCGGCTCGAGCGGTGGAAGCAGCGCGCCGAAGAGATCCATAACGTGGCCGAGGTCATCATCGGCAAGCAGCGCCACGGTCCCATCGGCACGGTACGGCTGTTCTTCGACGGCAACTACACCAAGTTCGGCAACCTGGCCCAGAGCGACCACTACTCCGATGGTGAGTGATGCGGCGGAGGGCCTTCCGTCCCAGTCGATTCTGACGATCGACGTTGGGGCTGTCGTCGCCAACTACCGGACATTGTGTGCCCGGCTGACGCGCGCCCGCTGTGCGGCAGTCGTCAAGGCCGACGCCTACGGCCTGGGCGCGGCACGCATCGCGCCGGCCCTTGCCGCGGCCGGATGCCGGGACTTCTTCGTGGCACAGCTGAGCGAAGCCATCGCCCTGCGCCAGGTCCTTCCGGCCGGCCGGCGTATCTATGTTCTGAACGGGCTGCTTCCGGGCGAGGCGGATGAATTCCGGCAGAATCACCTCATTCCAGTCCTCAACGACCCCGGTCAGGTCAAGGAATGGGCATTCGCGGGGCATCGCGCCGGCGAAAAGTTGCCGGCCGCTCTACATCTCGACACGGGTATGTCGCGGCTCGGGCTGACGCCCGACGAGGCCCGGCGGCTGGCCGCGGAGTCGGACGTGATCGACCAGCTCGACCTGCAACTCGTCATGAGCCATCTGGCGTGTGCCGACGAGCCCGAACATCCGCTCAACGAGCGACAATTGCAGGAATTCACGTCCCTGCGCCGGCTTTTCGGCGACCGGGCCGCCAGCTTTGCCAATTCGTCGGGCATCTTTCTCGGTCCCGCCTATCACTTTGACTTGGCGCGGCCGGGTTGCGCGCTTTATGGCATCAACCCGGTGCCCGGCCGCCCGAATCCGGTCCTGCCGGTGGCCCATCTGCATGCCCGCGTCCTTCAGGTCCGCGAGATTGACCACCCTCAGACCGTTGGCTATGGTGCCACCTACCGCGCGACGACCAGGACGCGAGTCGCGACCGTCGCGGCAGGCTACGCGGACGGGTGGCTCCGGACGCTCAGCAATCGCGGCAGCGCCTATGTCGGCGATATCCGCGTCCCGATCATAGGTCGCGTATCCATGGATCTCATCACGATCGACGTCTCTTCCGTGCCGGACATCCGCATAGGTCAGACCGTTGAACTCATGGGGAACCGGCTGTCGGTCGACGATGTCGCAAATGCGGCAGGAACCATCGGCTACGAGGTTCTGACTCGCCTCGGCTCCCGGCTCCAGCGCCGCTATATCAACGAACCTCCCCCAGCCGGGGCATGAACTTTCTCGCAACGATCGGCCGCATCTTCATCGCCTTTCTCGAGGTGAACGGGCGCATCGCGCTCTTCGCCGGCGAGGCTGTCTCGCACTGCGTGCGCCCGCCGTGGTACCCGAAGATGATCGTCCGGCAGATGATCGATATCGGGTACTTCTCGCTGCCCGTGGTGGGGCTCACCGCCCTGTTCACCGGGATGGTCCTGGCGTTGCAGAGCTATACCGGGTTCGCCCGGTTCTCGGCCGAGAGCGCGGTTGCAACCGTCGTCGTCCTGTCGATGACCCGCGAGCTCGGTCCCGTCATTGCGGGTCTGATGGTCGCCGGGCGCATCGGCGCCTCGATGGCGGCGGAGATCGGAACGATGCGCGTGACCGAGCAGATCGATGCTCTGACCACGCTCTCGACGAATCCGTTCAAGTATCTGGTCGCCCCGCGCCTGATTGCCGGTTTGACGATGCTGCCGCTGCTCGTGCTCGTCGCGGACATCATCGGCGTATTCGGCGGCTATCTCGTCGGCGTCTACAAGCTGAACTTCAATCCGGCCGCTTATCTCAAGCAGACCGTGGATTATCTCGAGTTGATGGACGTGGTCTCGGGCCTGGTGAAGGCGGCAGCGTTCGGGTTCCTTGTATCACTCATGGGCTGCTTCCACGGCTACTACAGCCAAGGCGGCGCACAGGGAGTCGGCCGGGCAACGACCAATGCCGTGGTGTCGGCGTCGATCCTGATCCTGATCTTCAACTACGCCATCACCGAGATCTTCTTCGCAACGCGATGAGCCGCATGCCGAAGATATCGATCCGCGGCCTCAAGAAGTCGTTCGGGCCGAAGGTCGTGCTCGACGGCGTCGACCTCGACGTCGGCGTTGCCGAATCGGTCGTCGTGATCGGCGGCTCGGGCACCGGTAAGTCCGTCCTTCTCAAATGCATACTCGGGCTCCTGACGCCTGATGAAGGGAGCATCCGCATCGACGGTCAGGAAGTCGTCGGACTAAGGGGGGCCGAACGGGAGGCGGTGAACCGCAAGTTCGGCATGCTGTTCCAAGGCGCCGCCCTTTTCGACTCGCTGACAGTATGGGAGAATGTCGCGTTCGGTCTATTGACCGCGGGCGACATGAGTCGCCGCGAAGCGCGGGAAATCGCGATCCGCAACCTGGCTGCCGTGGGTCTTCAGCCCGAGGTCGCCGACCTGTATCCGGCGGAACTCTCAGGCGGCATGAAGAAGCGCGTCGGCCTTGCGCGGGCGATCGCGACGCGCCCCGAAATCGTCTTTTTCGACGAGCCGACGACGGGTCTCGACCCGATCATGGCGGACGTGATCAACGACTTGATCTGTCAGTGCGTGAAGGAACTCGGTGCAACGGCGTTGTCGATCACGCACGACATGGTAAGCGCGCGCAAGATCGCCCATCGCATCGCGATGCTTTACGGAGGTAAGATCATTTGGCAAGGGCCCGCCAGTCAGATCGACAACTCCGGAAATCCGTACGTGGACCAGTTCATTCACGGCCGGGCCGAAGGACCGATCCAGATGGAGGTGCGCGCGTGAGCACCCCCCGCTCCTGTCCCTCTGCCCGCGCAGCGAGGTTCCTGGAGCATGGCTAAACGGGACAGCCGGTATGTATGCCAGGAGTGCGGCGCCGTCCACGCCAAATGGATGGGTAAATGCGAAGCCTGCGGCGCCTGGAATACGATCATCGAAGAAGCCGTCGCGGCGCCGGCACCGAAGGGTATCGGCTCCAAACCCGGAACGCGCATCACATTTCACCAGCTGCGCGGCAGCGGCGACCATACCCCGCGCCGCATCACGGGAATTGCTGAATTCGACCGTGTGCTGGGCGGCGGCCTCGTCGTCGGGTCTGCGGTCCTGGTCGGTGGCGACCCTGGTATCGGCAAGTCCACCCTCCTGCTGCAGGTCACTGCGGCGCTGTCGAACCTGGCGTCGGTTGCATACATTTCCGGCGAGGAAGCGATCGACCAGGTCCGTATGCGGGCCGCACGCCTGGGGCTTGCCGACGCGCAAGTCGCTCTCGCCTCGGCAACGAACCTGCGCGACATACTCGCCAGCCTCGATGCGCCGGACGCGCCAGCGATCGTCGTCGTCGACTCCATCCAGACCATGTACATCGACACGCTGGACTCGGCACCGGGTACAGTGGCTCAGGTCCGCGCCTGCGCCGGAGAGCTCATCCGGCTCGCCAAGCGGCGGGGCGTCACGGTCATCCTCGTCGGCCATGTCACCAAGGAAGGCCTGATCGCCGGCCCGCGGGTGCTGGAGCACATGGTCGACACCGTTCTCTATTTCGAAGGCGAGCGCGGACACCAGTTCCGCATCCTACGGTCGGTCAAGAACCGCTTCGGACCGACGGACGAAATCGGCGTCTTCGAAATGACCGATGCAGGCTTGGTCGAGGTCGCGAACCCTTCGGCACTGTTCCTTGCCGATCGGCACGGCGAGGTGAGCGGCGCCGCCGTCTTCGCCGGTATGGAGGGGACCCGTCCGGTCCTCGTCGAGGTTCAGGCGCTGGTCGGACCGGCGGGCTTCGGCACGCCCCGGCGTGCCGTGGTCGGTTGGGATTCCGGGCGACTTGCCATGGTGCTCGCGGTCCTCGAGACACGCTGCGGCCTTGCATTCGGCGCCAGCGATGTCTACCTGAACGTCGCGGGCGGCTTGCGCATTACCGAGCCCGCTGCCGATCTGGCCGTGGCGGCGGCGCTCGTCTCCTCGCTTACGGGTCAGCCCGTCCCAGAGGAAACCGTCGTTTTCGGCGAGATCGGACTGTCGGGCGAGGTACGCCCGGTCGGACAGCTGGAGGCGCGCCTTAAGGAGGCGGCAAAGCTTGGTTTCAGCAAGGCCCTCATCCCGCCGCGCCGGCGCGCAGGACGCGGCACCGGCGACCGTGACGGAACGATCGAAACGCGGGAGATTGCCCGGCTCGGCGATCTCGTCGCGCTGTTCGGAGGATCGGCACGGCGCATCGACCGCCGGGACCGCCAACCGGCACGGCTGGATTAGGCCCGAACTCGAAGTGCCAGATCGATGAATGCCGCCGACCTCATCGTCATTGCCGTCCTCCTGGTGTCCGGACTCATCGCGCTCATGCGGGGCTTCATCCGGGAGGTCCTGTCGCTCGCGGGATGGGTCGGTGCCGCATTCGTGACGCTGTGGAGTTTCGCCTATGCCCGCCCCTATGCGCGCGACCTGATCTCCCATCCGGTTCTTGCCGATATCGCGGCCGGCGTCTCCCTGTTCGTGATCAGCCTGGTCCTGTTTTCCGTCGTCAGCAATGCCGTTGGTAATCTGGTGCGCGGCAGCGGCCTCAATGCGCTGGACCGAACGCTCGGCTTCGTGTTCGGGCTGGCCCGCGGCCTCGTTGTCATGGGCCTGATCTATCTTGCAATGGTTCTGTGGATGTTTCCCGCGCCGGCCGACCGGCCGATCTGGATCCGGGAAGCACGCACGTTGCCGCTTGTCGAGGCGACGGCCGATCTCCTGCGAAATCTCGCGCCGCCCGAGTTCCGTGGACGCGCCCACATGGCCGAAGACGAGGTCGACCGGAAGATCCGCCAAGCTCGGGACGCGCAGCGCGCGCTCGAAGCGCTCGGCATCCCGACCGTTAATACGCCTGCATCCCAATCCGAAACCGGCTATAAATCCGACGTCCGCCGGGATCTGGAACGATTGATCCAGAACGCCGAACCGCAAGGCCAGAAGAACCGATGATGGCCGGAGCCGAACAGATGATGACGACCAATCCGCTCGACGACGACAAGCTCCGCGAGGAATGCGGAATTTTCGGCGTCTATGGGCACAAGGACGCCGCCGCTCTCACGGCGCTCGGTCTGCACGCCCTGCAGCACCGCGGGCAGGAGGCGACGGGCATCGTGACCTGCGATGGTGTCCAGTTCCATTCGCATCGCGGTCTCGGGCACGTCGGCGACAACTTCGGCTCGGAGGCCGTCATGTCGCGACTTAAAGGCGCGATGGCGATCGGCCACAATCGTTACGCGACGACAGGCGACACGATCCTGCGCAACGTGCAACCGTTGTTCGCGGAGTTCGACTTCGGCGGCTTTGCGCTCGGTCACAACGGCAACCTGACGAATGCGCGTCATCTACGCCGCCTGCTCGTGAAGAAGGGCTGCCTGTTCCAGTCGACGACCGATACCGAGGTGATCGTCCATCTGATGGCGATGGCCGGTGGCGAGGTAATCGATCGGCTGATCCAGGCACTGCGGCAGGTCGAAGGCGCCTACTCTCTCGTTGCCCTCACCAAGGAATGCGTCATCGGCGTTCGTGACCCGCTCGGCGTGCGGCCGCTCGTTCTGGGGCGTCTCGACGACGCGTGGATCCTCGCCTCCGAGACCTGCGCCTTCGATATCATCGGTGCCGAGTATGTTCGCGACGTCGAGCCGGGCGAGGTCGTTGTTCTCGAGTCGACCGGATTGCGCTCGATCAAGCCCTTTGCCAAGACGCCGCCGCGTTTCTGCGTGTTCGAGTTCATCTATTTTGCCCGACCGGATTCCGTTATCGACGGAACATCCGTGTACGAGGCCCGCAAACGCATCGGTGCGGAGCTTGCGCGGGAGAGCCCGGTTCCTGCCGACATCGTCGTTCCGGTTCCAGATTCGGGCGTGCCGGCGGCACTCGGTTACGCTGCCGAGGCCGGGATTCCGTTCGAACTCGGCATCATCCGAAATCACTATGTCGGGCGCACGTTCATCGAACCCGCCGATCACATCCGGCACCTCGGGGTGAAACTGAAGCACAACGCCAATCGTGCCAATCTTTCCGGCAAGCGTGTGGTCCTGGTCGATGACTCGATCGTGCGCGGCACGACGTCGAAGAAGATCGTCGAGATGGTGCGTAACGCCGGCGCGACCGAGGTCCACATGCGCATTTCCAGCCCACCGACGACCCATTCGTGCTTCTATGGCATCGATACGCCCGAGCGTGACAAGCTTCTCGCGTTTCAGTACAGCATCGAGGAAATGGCGCGCTTCATCGGCGTCGACTCGCTTGCCTTCGTGTCGATCGACGGGCTGTATCGGGCGATGGGCCTGACGAAGCGGGATCCGGCCATGCCCCGGTTCTGCGACGCCTGCTTCACCGGGGACTATCCGATTGCGCTGACCGACGCCGAGGGCAAGAGCCCTCAGCTGTCGCTTCTCGAGATCGCATAGCCGGCCGACGTCGGCGAAGGTTCACGGACCCGATGCCGACGCGCGTCGGAAGCGTCTTGAGAAGCGTTGCCGACGGACTTGGCGCCGTCGTCGGCGCGGCGCTCTTGAGTCAGGCTCCGGAATTCACGCAGCAGTATATACAGCGGCTTGGAGGGCACCGGGACGAAGCAATGCAGTTCGTTGAGATGCTTCGGGCCCGGGGCGCCGCCGCGCCCGATGCCGTGCTCGCCGCGGCGCAAACCCGTCTCGAAACCCTCAACAATGCCCTCGAGGCCGTCCTTGGCGCAGAGGATCTTGTGCGCCCGCTTGCCCTGATTCGACATATCGAAGGCGAGATCGCGATCGCGACCATCGAGGCCTTCCGGCCGGCCGTTCCGCTGACGCCTGCGGGACTCGTCTATGCCGGGATTGGTCTGATACTTGGCCTCGTCCTGGTCAATGTCGTCTTCGCGCCAGTGAGCTGGTTCTGGAAAAGGCGGAAACACGCATGACTGAAAAGAGATTGATCGGGCGCGTCGCGCTGATCACGGGGGCATCGCGCGGCATCGGCGCCGCCGTCGCAAAACGTTATGCTGCCGAAGGAGCGCACGTCGTCCTGATTGCCCGAACGGTAGGTGCCCTCGAGGAGATGGACGATCAGATCCGCGCGATTGGCGGTAGCGCAACGCTGGTCCCCCTCGACCTGCGAGAACTCGACCGCATCGACCCGCTCGGCCCCGCGCTCTACGAGCGGTTCGGGAAACTCGACATCCTGGTGGCCAATGCGGGACTTCTGGGAACGCTTGGACCGCTTGCCCATCACGATGCCAAACTTTGGGACGATGTAATGACGGTCAACGTGACCGCGAACTGGCGCCTGATCCGGACTCTCGAGCCGCTTCTCCGCCGGTCCGATGCCGGGCGGGCAATCTTCGTAACATCAGGGGCGGCACAGAAGACGCAGGCCTACTGGGGCGCCTATGCGACCTCAAAGGCCGCGCTCAATGCGATGGTCCTGACCTGGGCCGCGGAACTTGCGAAGACGAACATACGGGTAAACCTTCTCAGCCCCGGTCCGCTCCGCACGAAAATGCGGGCACAGGCCTTTCCCGGCGAGAATCCGGAAACCCTCCGCCCGCCGGAAGCGATTACCGAATCGTTCGTCGACCTCGCCTCACCGACATGCACCAGGCACGGCGAGATCGTCCGCGGCTATTAAGCCGCCGGCCTCATTCGGCATCCTACTCCTGCTCCACGTAGGGGTTCTTCGTCTGCCGCAACTGAAACCGAATGACGACGCCGTCGAGCCCGAACGTCTCCCGGAGGCTGTTCGTCAGATAACGCATGTAGTCGTCCGGCAGCGTCGTCAGCCTTGCGCCGAAGATCGCGAATGTCGGCGGCCTCGTCGTGACCTGCTTCATGAACCGCAGGCGCGGCCGCCGCCCGTCGACGAGCGGCGGCGGGTGGCTCGCCGTCACGCCTTCGAGCCACTGGTTGAGCTTCGACGTGGGCAGACGCTTGTTCCAAACCTCGTAGGTGGCGACGATCGCCTTGATCAGGTCATCAAGCTTGCGTCCGTGAAGCGCGGACAGCGTGACGAAAGAGATGCCCCGGACCTGCGGCAGCGACGTCTCGAGTCGATCGCGCAGGCGCCGCAATGCCGCTCGCGGATCCTCGATCAGATCCCATTTGTTGACGGCAATGACGAGCGCACGCCCCTCCTCGGTCACGAGCCGCGCAATCGTCAGGTCCTGTTTTTCGAGCATGAGCGTGGCATCGAGAACCAGGACGACGACCTGTGCCTCTCGGATCGCCCGCAGCGTATCCGATACCGAAAGCCGCTCAAGCCGATCCTCCACCCGGGATTTGCGCCGCAACCCTGCCGTATCGATGAGCCTGAATGCCCGCCCGTGCCACGTCCAAGGGATCTCGATCGCATCCCGGGTGATGCCGGGCTCGGGTCCGGTCAGGAGCCGATCCTCGCCTAGCAATCGGTTGACCAGGGTCGACTTGCCGACATTCGGCCGTCCGACGATTGCGACCCAGATCGGCCGTTCCGGCTCGGTCTCGTCGACCTCTTGCCCGCCGCCCGTCTCAGCCGCGGTATCCTCTGTAATGAACGCCTCGGCCGGCGCCTTGGCCCTCAGCAACGCATGGAGATCCGCCATACCCTCGCCATGCTCGGCCGAGATCGCGACAGGCTCACCGAAACCGAGGGCGTACGCCTCTCCCAGTCCCGCAAGCGCCGCGCGACTTTCGCATTTGTTCGCGACCAGGATGACGTCGCGGCCAAGACGCCGAAGCCATCTGGCGAAATGCTCGTCGAGGGCCGTTACCCCCGCACGGGCATCGATCACGAACAGGACGACGTCGGCGCTACGGACGACCCGTTCGGTCTGGGCCCGCATCCGGGCCTCAAGGGTTGCCTGCGCGGCTGCCTCCAGCCCTGCCGTATCGATCACGTCCAGACGCAGGTCGCCGAGTTGACCTTCGCCGACACGCCAGTCCCGGGTCAGGCCCGGGGTGTCATCGACGAGCGCTGCGCGCCGTCCGACGAGACGGTTATAAAGCGTGGACTTGCCGACGTTGGGGCGTCCGACGATCGCGACGGTGAACGGCATGGATCGTAATCATTAACGCAACGCCACCAGATCCGCGCCATCGGTCAGGACATAAACGGTGCGGTTCGCCACGACCGGCGCGACGAAGACCGGGCCGGGCAACTGTATGTGGCTCGTGATCTCACCGGTCAAAGGTGACATCAGGATGCCCTCCCCCTCGGAGCTGGCCAGAAAGAGCCGCGAGCCGACAAGGATCGGGCCCGTCCACACGATGCGGCCGCGCCGTGCCTCCTCGTCCCGGAACTGCTTGAGCTGCGTGGCCCAGCGGACACGGCCGTCGCGGCGGCTGAGGCACACGACGACGTTGTCGACCGAGGTCATAAAGATGAATGCGCCGGCAACCCACGGCGTATAAAGGCTGCCGATATTCTGGTCCCAGATCCGGCCGCCGGATCGAAGATCGATCGACACGATACGGTCGGCGTTGCTCGCCGCGATCACCTGCCCGCGGTCGATGACCGGCAGTCCACGGATATCGGCGAGCGACGATACCGGATCGGCGCGCAGCGCACTGGCCAACGAATCCGACCAGAGGACCCGCCCGTTGTCCACGCGCAAGGCGAACAGCTCGCCAGACGAAAACGCCGCGACCGTAATGTTGCCCTCGAGCGCCGGGCTCGCGCCGCCGTAGAATCCGGCCGTCTCGCTGATCCCGCTATGCGTCCACAGACGCCGGCCCGTGGCGGCATCGAGGGCGTGGATCTGATTGTCGATCGTGATCGCGAAGACTCTTCCGCCGCCGACCGTCGGGCCTGCCCGCATCGGCGCGGTCAATGTCTGCCGCCAGAGTTCCTTGGCCCCGTCGGCTTCGAGCGCGATGACCTGCGCGTAGCCCGTGGTCACGTACACGCGCCCTTGGTCGAAGGCGACGCCACCGCCGACGCCCCCATCTCTCTCGTCTTCGGGCGCCACGTCGAACGTCCAGAGCCTGCGGCCGCTCGCGGCATCGACGGCGGTCAGCTGGGTTCCGGCATCCATCACATAGACCTGGCCCTCGGCGACGACCGGCGGAGAAGCGATCCGGCCCGACCGGCTCGTCCCAGCGCCAATTCCCGTCCGCCACACGATCGTGAGGCCATCGTCGGTCTCACCGGCCAGATGCTCCATCGCGTGGTTCGGGATGCCGCCGGGTTGCGGCCATGCCGCGTTTTCGACCGGCGCCGGCAGGCGAACCGCCAGTTCGGCTAGAGCCGGATCAGGCTCGATGGTCCGATCCTGAATCATGACGCTCAGGCGCTCGCCGGGAAGGGGCTGTTCCGTGTCCGCGCCGAACCAGCCTCCTTCGCACCCGGAAACCAGGGCGGCGACGAGCAGAACCGCCAGCGACGACGTACGCTGCATCCGCATGATCTCGTCCGTCATTCACGTTCCGAGGATGGACAGCATTTCCGCCGCCCGCGCACGCATTCCTGCCGGCGCAAAGGGGTCGTCGGCGATTTTCGTGTAAAGCTCGCGTGCCTTTGCGGTCTCGCCGACACGGGCGGCCGCCAATGCGGCAAGCTCCAGCGCCATGTGCCGCCAAGGATTATTCGCGGCCTCGAGCGCTTCGAGCCTACGCTCCAGTTCGGCAGGTTCGAGACCCTCGAGCGCATGCAGGTTGGCCAACAGCTCGGCGGCGCTGCGGAGTTCCTCGCTTACGCCGCTGTCGGCGGCAATGCCACGATAGATGGCCACGGCTGCGTCGCGATCCCCGGCCTCCGCCTTCAGGGCGGCGTCCCGGAACCGCGCCAGTACCGCAAATCCGGCCGATCCTTCCGTTCCGATTTCGGCAAAGGCAACCGACGCACGACCGGAATCCATCGTGGCGGCGGCGAAGAACCGTTCCCCCATCTCGGCGCGCTGGCGGAGCGTATAATCCCTCCAACCGACGTAGGCGGCGGTCCCGACGACCAGGGCAAGGGCTGCGCCGATGACGTAATTCCCATACCGCTTCCACAGCTCGACCGCACGGTCCCGCCGCAGTTCCTCGTCGACTTCCTGAAATAGATCGACCACGTAGTTTCCCTCGCCTCCAAGAAGCGCGGCCACCATAGCGATCCTCTTGCGCGAGTGCAAACACCCCGGGCTGCCGCGAAAATACGCGCTAAGTCTCGGGTCGGGTTGGCTTTCAGCCGGCGCGGGCCACGTCCTCTTGGACCTCTGGCGGGTCAGCTTTACCCGACTTTAACCGGGGGTAGCGTTTGTCATGCGGAATGCACCCGCGTTCGTTCGCAATACTGCCCGTCCTCTGCGGACTGACGTTGACCGCCTGCACGCCCCTGGACCTTGCATATCTCGGAGCCGAGGCCGCGAGCCAGATCGCGAGCGGCCGCAGCCTGTCCCACAACGTGACCTACGCGGTGACGGGTCACGATTGCGCCCCTGTCCGTGCCCTGCTGTGGGGCACCGCGTGCACCGAACTCGACGATGCCCCGTCCGACGAGAAGGTGGCCGAACACGAGAAGGAAGTGTCATCGGCCGCAAACGTGTATTGCTACCGCTCGATCGGCACCGTCGATTGTCACGAACAGCCGGACCCGTTGCGGTCGGCATCCCGGATCATGGCCGAGTGATTTCAGTCCCCGGGTCTTAAAATTGTCTCGCGGAAAACTTGCGGTAAGCGTTCGGACTGCTACGAAATATTGGACTTGGCAGCATAAATCGGACAAGATTTATGTGCTGCGACGAGATCGATTTCTCCGTCCCCGTACATGGCAAAGTTGGTCCGAATCTCCGACTATCGCCGTCCTGCCGACCGTGTAACTTTCGACCGGGCCGAACTTAAGAAAATCTTGGCAATCTATGCCGACCGCGTCGCCTCGGGCGAATGGCGGGACTATGCGATCGATCATCGTCCGAACATGGCCGCTTTTGCGGTTTTCAGAAGCTGCTACGAGTGGCCCCTCTTCGTGATCGCAAAATTCGGCGGCGGGAACCATCGGCATGGCAATTTCGTGGTCACCTCCGGTCCACGCAGGCTCATCGCGGGGCGCAGCATCGACGAGGTGCTCGCCGTCTTCGACCGAAAGTTGAAGCCGGTTTAGGAACGTACATCCGCATCGGTGCGGTGCGGGCTGCATCACGGAACGACAGCCTTCCGCCATCCGTTCAACGCAGGCTGTTCGGAACCCCGTGATGGCCAAGCAGTCTTCCGCTTTGCGACGGCCTTATGCGAGACCGTCCGTCCGTCGATCCGGTACCGTTTCGGCGATCGCCGCGTCGGCAGCCGTCGTCGGCGCCCTCGCCGCCGTGGTGCGATTTGCGACCTGGCGTGCCGAGCGCCAGTATCCGCCGATCGGCGCTTTCCTGAACGTCGACGGGGTGCGGCTCCACTATGTGGACAAAGGCCAAGGCCCGCCGGTGGTGCTTCTGCATGGAAACGGTGCTCTGCTCCAGGATCTCACCTTGAGCGTCCTTCATGGGCTCACCCGCCAACACCGCGTCGTCGTTTTCGATCGACCCGGCTGTGGCTACAGCCATCGGACTGGCGGCCGTATCTGGACGCCGGAGGCGCAGGCCGCCCTCATCCACGCGGCCGTACGACATCTCGGGCTCGATCGGCCGCTGCTCATCGGACATTCCTTCGGTGCGAGCGTCGCCTTGAGCTACGCGGCCATGTATCCGGGCGAGATCAGAGGCGCCGTTCTGGTTTCGGGTTACTATTATCCGACTTTCCGGCCCGACATGGTTGCGTCTGAAATCCTGGCAATGCCCGGGATCGGCTGGCTCGTGCGTAATACGGTCGCACCGCTCGCTAGCCGGTTCCTGGCGCCGCGTCTGGCCGCGCGGCTATTCGCTCCGAACCCGATTCCACCCAACTTCCGCAAGTTTCCGCTCGACCTTGCGCTGCGGCCGTCACAGCTCCGCACCATCGGCGAAGATACGCTTGCTCTGAGACGTTGGACGCGGCGAATGCAGGGACGCTATTCCGCGATCCGTGCGCCGATCGCCATTCTCACCGGCAGCGTCGATCAAATCGTCGATGCGAATCGCCAGTCGGTACGACTTCATCGCGCGATCGAAGGCGCCTCCCTGCGCGTGCTGCCGGGAATTGGGCACATGCTTCATCACGTAAGTCCCGACGAGGTGGTGCGGGCCGCAACAGCGTTCGATCATCACGCCGCCGCGTGGAAAGTTCGATCATCACGCCGCCGCGTGGAAAGAGAGAACCGCCCGCGCCATCGCCGTGTAGCCGTCTTTTGCGCCGAAGCCGGGGAAAGTGAGCCCTGCGCCCGCTGGTCAACGGCCGGCTTCGTCGAATTGCTTCGAGGCCGGTTCGGTCCTCCCCGGGCATATCTCGGCCGCGACGAGATCGAGTTGCCCCGTATCGACGGCGTTGCTGATCGCGGCGAAGGTCACGGTCTCCTCCTCTTCGACGTGACGCTCCACGACGACGCGGAGGTGCTCGAGTTTCTCACGCCATTCGTCGTCGTCTCGCTCTCCGCTCAGCTGCGCCATCAGCTCTTCGACCTCCTGGTGTTGCCGATAGGCACGGGCCGCAAGATCGCGCATGGCGGGAACGCGCATGAGCACCTCGTAGAGCGCCGCTTCCTCGATCTCGTTATGCGCAATCATCAAGCCCTGCAGCTCGGCCAGCAGATCCGCTCGTTCCCGCCGACTCAAGTCCTCGCCTGACGCGAGTTCGTTCAGTAAACCGATGGCTTGACGATGGTCATGCCTCAGCGAGGTGAAGATATCCATTGGCACCACTTCAGACTTACCGACATGACGTCGTGCGAACGTCAGCCCGTGCGCGATGTTCCGCTCATGCCCGGCTCACCGCGCCATTGGATCGTCTGGCGATGCGTGGACCTCTAGCCGCGTTGCATAGACGGTGCGCAAACGACCCGCATCTACCGCTTCCATGGCATGCACCGGGCATCGTCGGGCCGGTTATCACGGCGACGGACCGGATTGTCCCGGCGCATTACGCGTCGATCCCGGGAACGCCGAGCCCGGCATCGCGTTGATAGTTGTGCGTCACGCCGCTTCCCCCCATCGGCGAGGCGTGCTGGCCCAAGAGCATTTCAGGTCGTGGCAGCCGACTCTTCTTGGGCCAGCCCTCTTTTTCTCTTCACCTCAAATTATACTTAAAATTTAATTTAGCTGACTCTGCCGTTCGCAGAACATGACTCTTGTCTAGTCTTTTCTCTCTTACTGCCAAGATAGATATACATTAAGCGAGTATTAACTTCCTCCCGGCTAGAACCGGACGACTAAGCCGCGGCATGTCGGCCGCGGCGCGTCGCAGGGTTCGCGCCGGTGAAACAGCGGTTCGTCACGCTCCTCTTCGCACTTGTCTGCTTGATTACGGGGGCGACGGCGCGCGCCGAGATACCCGTGACCGGGTCGGCGCTGCCAGGCCTCGAGGCATTTGACGAAGCCGTACTCTCTCTGCTCGAGCGGTGGAATATCCCGGGGGCTTCGCTCGCCGTCGTCAAGGACGGACGCCTCGTACTCGCGCGCGGCTACGGATACGCCGATCTTGGACGCAACGTTCCGGTCACGCCCGACCTCAGGTTCCGCTTCGCCTCGCTGTCGAAGTCTCTGACGGCTGCCGCCATCATGCACCTCGTCGAGGACAGGCGCATTTCCCTCGATGCTCAAGCACTCCGGCTTCTCGGCGACTGGGCGCCACCACGGGATCAGATCACCGACCCACGAGTATACGACATTACCGTTCGGCACCTGCTCACACATCGCGGCGGCTGGAACCGCGAGGTCGCCGGTGACCCCATCTTCGACTCGCGTGCATATCTCAACGATCGTGATTGTCGCGGCGTCATGCACGCGGAACTGACACGCCGTCTCGACTTCACGCCGGGGACTTCCTTCGCCTATTCAAATACCGGCTATTGCATCCTGGGCCGTATCATCGAGCGCGTCAGCGGAATGCCTTATGCCGATTACGTCAAGCGGTATGTTCTTATGCCGGCGGGAGTAACCGGCATGACGACGACCAGTCGGTCGAACTTCCACGAGGACGAACCGATCTATTATCAGACTCCCGGGAGCGTGGTTTCGCCGTATGACGGCATCGCGCTTGACGCGATCGATTCGCTCGCAGGCTGGGTCGGTCGCCCTGTCGACTATCTCCGCTACTTCGTCGCGCTCAGCGGATGCTGCGGCCGGGCGATTCTGAGCCCACAAAGCATCGCTGAAATGACGGCCGCCCCGGCCGCCGCGCCGAAACGGGCGGCAGGCACCGGCAACTGGTATGGCCTTGGCGTACGGGTTCAGGCCCGAAGCGGCGGCCTGGACGTCTGGCATCACGGTTCGATGCCGGGTACACAGGCCGAGGTTGTGCTGTCCCGCGAAGGGTTCGGGTGGGTCATCGCGTTCAATGCGCGGCCGATGGATGCCTCGGCCTTCAGTGACGACATCGATGCCACGCTGTGGGCCGCTGCTCGCCGCACCTCGGCTTGGCCCGATGGCGCCCTGACCGACTTCCCCCCAAGCAGGCCAGATTCGAACCGGGCACCCTCCTTCAGGGGCACGGTATTATATTAAGATTTGTATTATAATCAGCAAATTATGATACAAATCTCACGCGCTTTATTCAAGGCGCGATTGTTGCATCTACACAACACTGTGCCTGAAATATCAAAGGCACTAATGACTCCGCGCGCCAAAAGTAAGTACCATCCCACCGCATTGCTAACCATTGCGCATCACTACAGTCAGAACAGCGGTAGTTTCTCAGCCTGACAAAGGGACGAACCCATGAAAATGCGCATGCCCTTGATCGCTGCAGCTCTGTTGGCCTCGACGTCAGGCCTCGCCCTCGCCCAGCAGACATCAGGCCCCTATGTCGGCATTGGGGGCGGCTGGAACATGGTGCGCGATTCCGATATCTCCGGTTCCGGCATTTCCAGCGAGGCTGAATTTGACCATGGCTGGGCTGCACTCGGCACCGTCGGCTACGGATTCGGAAATGGCCTGCGGGTGGAGCTCGAGCTGGGTTACCGCGACAACGATATTGACAGCATTGGCGGAACCTCGGTGGGCTCCGGTAGCGTGAACGTCTGGAGCGGCATGGTAAACATGCTCTACGACTTCGCGACCGGCACGGCCTTCACGCCGTATATCGGCGCAGGCGTGGGTTATGCGCGCGTAAAGCTCGACGACATCAATCCGATCTCTGCCGGCGTTTCGGTCGACGACACGGACAACGTTTTTGCCTACCAGGCCATTGCAGGCGTTGCATATGGGCTGACCCCGAATCTGAAGATCGGGCTCGACTACCGTTACTTCGCCACCCAGGACCCTGAATTCGGCGCAAGCAACGGGGTGTCCGTCGAAGGCGAGTACGAAACGCATACAGTGATGCTGGGACTGCGCTGGGAGTTCGGTGCCCCCGCCCGTCCGCAGCCCGCGCAGGCGGCCCCGCCGGCGCCTCCCCCCGCACCTCCGCCGGCTCCGGCCGCGGCACCGCCGCCGCCCGCACCACCGGCAATCCAGCGCTCGTTCCTGGTGTTCTTCGACTTCGACCGCTCGGACATCACGCCCGAGGCCGAGCGAGTGATCCGCGACGCAGCGGCCAACGCCAAGCGCGGCAACGTGAGCCGAATCAACGTGACCGGTCACGCCGACCGGGCAGGGCCGGCGCGGTACAACATGGCACTGTCGCAGCGGCGGGCCGATGCCGTCAAGGCCGTTCTGGTGCGCGAGGGTATTCCCGCCGACCAAATCGTGGTGGTGGCGCGCGGCGAGACGCAGCCGCTCGTACCGACGCCGGACGGCGTCCGCGAGCCGCAGAACCGCCGCGTCGAGATCGTGCTGCAATAAAATCAGACAATCGACAGCCGGAATCACGATGGGGCGCGCCTGAAGGGCGCGCCCCACTCTTTTTGGGTATTTGACACCGTATCAGCGCATCGCACTCGCCCGGGTGCCCGTTTTCTCTGCGCTGCAACGTTCGAACGGTATCGGATACGAACTTCCCCGTTGCGCCGACCAGTCGTCCAGCTGTTTCCGGTCGAGCTGCATGGCCTCATGGAACAGGGATACCGACTCGTCGCAAAAGGTCGGCGAAAGCATGCTCCGCCGCGAGACCTCATTGGCCAGCGCCGTGATATAGGCATCAAGCTGCCGACGCGCGTCAGCGCCGTAGCGTGCGCCAAAATAGCTCTGGAGGATGCGACCGTAACTGACGAGCTGATCTCCGTGCTTCTTCACGAACGCATTGTACTGGCCCGTGAAATCCCGTCCCGGCACGCCCCGGCACGACAGTGCCGCGACCATCAGTTCGGTTTGAATCATCCGAACCCGGAACGCCGTCTGCTCCCGAGGCGTGAGACATCGCGCGACCGCATCCGACACCGGGCCTGCGACAAGGGCACCGACGACCATCATCGTGGCAATACGCTTCAACATGCCTTCCCCATGGTTAGCCACGCCCCCCGTTCGACGATTTCAGGTTGAAACCCTTCTTGTGCTTCTAGTCTCAACAGTATACGCCAACACGGCCGAGCTCGTGCGGTAACGGAGAGCGTCCGACCACAAAATTTGGACCGTCGGCAGCTTATTCTGCCGGCCCATCTTGCCGTCAGGGCAAAAACGGATGCGGTGGTGTTGGCATGGCGACATCGAGTTATGTCGAGAATTCGCAAATTAGGCGTGAATTCCGCCTCTTTCCCGGAAGCTGGCAGGTCCTGCCGGACGTCCGGCTCGGGTGACGTTCGCGTCGTCATCGCCTGCCCGCATCCGCGGTACTGACCTCATCTGAGCGAAAGAATGCATACGGGACCGCCCTTGGCGGCCGGCAAGTCGTCGCTTAGGGTGCCTCCCACCGACCCAAAGGCACCTTCATGGATTCGCAAGACGTCCAGATCATTCAGCACGAAACGCCGTATCGCGGTTATTTCCGCATCGACCGCTACCGGCTGCGACACAAGCTCTTCAACGGCGGCATCAGTCCGGAACTGTCCCGCGAGGTCTTCGAGCGCGGACATGCCGTCGGCGTGATTCTGTACGATCCGGATCGCGATGCCGTCGTCCTCATCGATCAGTTCCGCATCGGTGCTCTCGCCGCGCATCGGCGCCCTTGGATCACCGAGATCGTTGCCGGCATCATCGATCCCGGCGAGCAGCCTGCCGACGTCGCGCGACGCGAAACATACGAGGAAGCCGGCTGCGACGTGATCGAGCTGCTGCCGATCTACGACTACCTGGTAAGCCCCGGCTGCTCGAGCGAGACGGTAAAGCTCTTCTGCGGACGTATCGACTCGCGAAAGGTCGGCGGCATCCATGGCCTGGCGCACGAGGGCGAAGACATCCGGGTTTCGGTGGTGCCGTTCGAGGATGCGCTGCGCGATCTCGCGTCAGGCCGGATTGAAAGTTCGATCGCGATCATCGGATTGCAGTGGCTTGCCCTCAACCGGGACATGCTGCGGAAGCGCTGGTCCTCCCCGAAACCTGACGCCTTGAATACGGCCAAGTCCCCCCGTTAAGGTCATATCCATGGAGATTCGGGACGGTTTCATCGGTACGGTCGGCAACACGCCGCTCATCCGCCTTCGTCGCGCCTCGGAGCTGACGGGCTGCAATATCCTGGGAAAGGCGGAGTTCCTCAATCCCGGCGGGTCGGTCAAGGATCGCGCCGCCCTCTACATCGTCAAGGACGCCGAAGAGCGTGGCCTCCTGCGACCCGGTGGAGTCATCGTCGAGGGTACGGCCGGCAACACGGGAATAGGTCTTGCACTTGTCGCTAACGCCCGCGGTTATCGCACCGTCATCGTAATGCCCGACACTCAGAGCCAGGAGAAGAAAGACATTCTCCGTCAGATCGGCGCGGAACTCAGACTGGTACCGGCCGTCCCCTACGCCAATCCGAACAACTACGTGAAGGTCTCCGGACGTCTCGCGGAAGAGATCGCCCGCACGAATCCAAATGGTGCGATCTGGGCCAATCAGTTTGACAACATTGCCAACCGGCGGGCCCACTACGAGACCACGGGACCGGAGATCTGGACACAGACGGATGGGAAGATCGACGGGTTCATCTGCGCGGTCGGGACCGGCGGGACGCTTGCCGGCGTGGCCATGTTCCTCAAGGAGCGCAACCCGCGGATCCGTATTGGGCTTGCCGATCCAATGGGCGCCGCGCTCTATCACTACTACGCCCATGGCACGCTGAAGGCGGAAGGCAGCTCGATCACCGAGGGAATCGGACAAAGCCGCATCACTAAGAACCTCGAAGGGCTGGAGGTCGATTATCCGTTCCAGATTCCCGATACCGAGGCCGTGCCGGTGATCTTCGATCTTCTCAAGGAAGAAGGCCTCTTCCTCGGCGGCTCCAGTGGCATCAACGTCGCGGGTGCGATTCGCCTCGCCCGCGAGATGGGGCCCGGACACACGATCGTCACGGTCCTCTGTGATGGCGGCCAGCGCTATGCGAGCCGTCTATTCAACCCGGAATTCCTCCGCTCGAAGCAGTTGCCGGTGCCGGACTGGCTCGAGCGTCCCGACACCATTCCGGTTCCGACACCCCTTATCTGACGGTTTATCTGACGGTCAGTTTACCTGACGGCCGGGGCGGCCAGCCAGTCCGGGGCCGGCTTCGATCGTATCAATCCCCATACAATTCACAGGGCGGCTTCGTCTTCGCTGCCGACATGTGGTGTCGGCTATCCGGTATGCGCGACTTGGTCACAATCCGCCGGTGCGTGATACGCAGGACTACCATTTGAAGACGGGATGCCTGCCACCCGCGCCTAGTCCTGTCACCCGACGTCGCGGTAGTCATGAGCGACCCGACACGGGCTGCTGAACGGACTTGATCCGCTGTCACTCACGACTTTCCAGGCCCGATTCCCGCCCCCTTCGGCCCCGAGGGCCGCGCCGGCCGCGCGGCGTCACGAGCGGTCCCGGCCGGCCGATCAGCTCAAGCCCTGAATTCGTGAGCTGATAGCCGTCGCCGTAGGGCTGGATATACCCCTTCATAACCGCCACCCCGACGTCGCGCGGAAGATTGGCTGGCTCGGTCAGACGGGCGTCACGCATCAAGCGGCGTATGTCGTCGCGCCCGAACGGCCGCTTGTTCTCGTAAAGTTCAAGGTAAGCGGCCAGGACCAGAATTGTATCGGAGGATGTCTGGGGCTGCTTTTCCCGAAGATATTCAACGATGCTGGTACGCCGCTCCGAACCCGCGACAGGCGGCACCGGCGGTTGAGCTGTCGGTGCCATTGTATGTCGAATCTTCGTCGTGGCGATACCGGACTCCGGACCACTGACCACCAAGGCCATGATGGCGGGGAGCCAGCCGACCGGAATCTCGCGCACGAACTCGATCCCGCGCCCGGTTATTCGAACTGTTACTGTCTCTTCCGGCCCATTCTTGAAGTCACTCTCGTCCGACGGGTTGGTTGCCATGGATGTCTCCTTGCCTGCTGCTTGCCTGCTGCTTGCCTGCTGCAATCCTGCACAAGGCGCCGCTTGGCCCGACACAACAAATACATACATGTATGCGCCTGTGAATTGTATGTGGACTTGGAATACGCAAATTGTAGACAGACATACGGGCGAGGCGCCGGCCCTGTGGGAAACCTGTGGGTATGTTGTTGATCCGGCCATGTTTTCCTTCTATGTGACAACGCTTGTCACGGAGGATCCGTCATGGACCGGAAGGATGTTCCGCCCCTCGTCGGAACGGACTGGCTCGCCGACAATCTCGGGCGCGACGATGTCGTCATCGTCGATGCGACGTACCACCTGCCGACCGCGAGGCGTGACGCGCGAGCGGAGTACGAGGCCGCTCACATCCCGGGGGCACGCTTCTTCGATATCGATGCGATCGCCGACCAGGCTTCGCCCCTGCCCCACATGCTGCCGTCGCCTGAACAATTCGCCCGTGCGGCCGAGGCGATGGGCATTGGCGACGGCGATCACGTCGTCGCCTACGACACCTATGGCCTGATGAGCGCGGCGCGGGCGTGGTGGATGCTGCGTGTTTTCGGGCACGACCGGGTATCGGTCCTCGATGGCGGGCTGCCGAAATGGCAGCGCGAGGGGCGTCCCGTTACGGCCACTATCCCGGGACCGCCGCGCGCCCGGCGCTTCACGCCGCGGTTCCGCCCGGAACTCGTCCGCACGAAGGAGCAGCTCCTGTCGAACCTGACTAGCCGCGCAGAACAGGTCGTGGATGCGCGCGCCCCGGGGCGCTTCCACGGTACGCAGCCTGAACCACGTCCCGGGCTGCGCGCGGGCCACATTCCGGGCAGCCTCAACCTTCCCTACACGAACCTGATCGACCCGGAAAAGCTGACCGTATTGCCCCCCGAACGGCTCCGCGAGGCGTTTGCTGCGTCGGGTGTCGATCCTGAGCGGCCTGTCGTCGCCTCGTGCGGCTCAGGCGTTACGGCATGCGTGCTCGCATTGGGCTTGCATGTCATCGGCGCGAGAAGCATTGCCGTCTACGACGGCTCATGGTCCGAATGGGGTCTTCCCGGCGATACGCCCGTCGAGACCGGATGACGCCATCGACACCGCCTCCTGGCCCGTCAAACCTTACGGTTCGGCCGTTCGCGGAGCCTGACCGCGACACGATCCGCGCACTCTGGCTGGCAGCTTTTCCCGACTATGGCCGCGATGCGGACCGCGATATCGATTTCTGCCTGAGGACGGGGCATGCCGCGCTGTTCGTCGCCTGCATAGACGGCGCGGTCGTCGGCACGGTGATGGCTGGTCATGACGGGAATCGCGGCTGGCTCCATCGTGTCGCGGTCCGTCAGGACTTCCGCGGCCGTGGCATCGGCCGGCGGCTCGTTGCACACGCCGAGAGCTATCTCATCGGGCTGGGCGTGCCCAAGATCAACCTGCAGATTCGCGACACGAACGCCGACGTTCAGGGTTTCTATGAACGGCTCGGCTACACCGTGGAAGCACGCACCTCGATGGGCAAGCGGTTCACGGAGCCGTTACCCGATCCAGCCGACACCGGCGACGAACCTCCGCCTGGCTATCTCCGTGTGGTGACGACCTATATGGAGGCACGCATGCCGCCCCGGGACCCGTCACCGCCGCCGCCGGCGCTTCGCCTTGCGGTCATGCGTGCCGATTCGATCAGCGTTCCCTTTTACCGCTATCTCTACAACACCGTCGGCGCGCCTTGGGCGTGGTACGAACGCCGACGCATGACCGACGACGATCTTGCGTCAATCGTGCGCCATCCCGAGGTCGACATCTTCGTCCTCTATGTCGGTGGCGAGCCGGCAGGCTATGCAGAGCTGGACCGGCGACGGATGCCGGAGATCGAGCTCGCCTATTTCGGGCTAATGCCACACTTTATCGGCCGTGGCCTCGGTCCTTGGTTTCTTCACTGGACCGTCGACGTCGCCTGGCCCCACAACCCCGCGCGCGTGTGGGTCCACACCTGCAATCTCGATCACCCGAAGGCATTCGCGCTTTACCAACGCGCGGGCTTCAGCCCCTATCATCAGGAGATGAAGCTGATCCGGGATCCGCGCCCGCTCTGCTGACGCCGGCGTCAATGCCCCAGGATCTGGCTGAGGAACAGGCGGGCACGATCCGTCTTGGGATGGGCGAAGAACTCCTGCGGCGGTGCAGATTCGACGATCTCGCCCCGGTCCATGAAGACGATCGAGTCGGCGACGGTGCGGGCAAACCCCATTTCGTGAGTGACCACGATCATCGTCATGCCGTCCTGTGCGAGCTCGATCATCACATCGAGCACTTCCTTGATCATTTCCGGATCCAGAGCCGAAGTCGGCTCGTCGAAGAGCATGATCTTGGGGCGCATGCATAGCGATCGCGCGATCGCCACACGCTGCTGCTGACCACCCGAGAGCTGGCCAGGGTACTTGTGCGCCTGCTCCGGGATGTGGACGCGCTCGAGAAAATACATCGCCGTTTCCTCGGCTTCCTTCTTGGGAACCTTGCGGACCCAGATCGGCGCGAGGGTCAGATTCTCGAGAACGGTCAGATGTGGAAAGAGATTGAACTGCTGAAACACCATACCGACTTCGCGACGGATCGCTTCGATGTTCTTCACGTCGTTGGTCAGCTCGATCCCGTCGACGAAAATCTGGCCGTCCTGGTGCTCTTCGAGACGGTTGATGCACCGGATCATGGTCGATTTGCCCGACCCCGACGGACCGCACACCACGACCTTCTGGCCCTGGTTGACCGTCAGATTTATGTCCCGCAGCACATGGAATTCGCCGAACCACTTATGCACGTGCCGCATTTCGATCATGGGATGGGGCGATACGGACTTGACCGGCTGCGGTACCACCATATGGGAACTCCCTCCTCAACGTTTGCGATGTCGCGACAACTCGACCTCGAGGTCCTGGCTGTACTTCGACATCCCGAAGCAGAAAACGAAATAAAAGATCGCGACGAAGATGTAGGCTTCGACGCCGAACCCGCGCCACGCCGGCTCGTTGACCGATGTCTTGGCGGCATTGAGCAGGTCGAAGATGCCGATGATCAGGACCAGCGAAGTATCCTTGAACAGGCCGATGAACGTGTTGACGAGCGGCGGTATGACGAGCCGCAATGCCTGCGGCAGAATGATGAAGACGGTCTTCTGCCAATACGACAAACCAAGGGCATCGGCGGCCTCATACTGCCCTTTCGGTATCGCCTGCAGGCCGCCGCGCACGACCTCGGCCAGATAGGCCGCCGCAAACATGATGATGGCTACCTGCGCCCGTAGCAGCTTGTCAACCGTCACCCCCTCGGGCAGGAAGAGAGGGAACATGACCGAAGCCATGAAAAGCAGGCTGACGAGCGGCACGCCTCTGATCAGCTCGATGTACGTCACGCACATCACGCGGATCGCCGGCATATCGGACCGCCGGCCGAGCGCAAGCAGGATCGAGAGCGGAAAGGCGATCGCAATACCAAAGGTTGACAGTATCAGCGTGATCGGCAGTCCGCCCCAGCGCTCCTGCCCCACGTAACGCAGTCCGAATACGCCGCCCCACATCAGAACACCGATGGCGACGAGTCCCAGTAGCCAGATTGCAATCAGCTTGCGGTTCCAGAACCGCCGCATGGCACTGACCACGTAGAGCGCGAGGAAGATCACGATCACCAGCGCGGGTCGCCAGTGCTCCTCATACGGATACGTGGCGAACATGATGAATCGGAACTTTTCGTTGATCAGTGCCCAGCATGCGCCGATTCCGCGGATATCGCGGCATGCCCGCGTGTCGTTGCCGGGGACTTCCCAGACCGCGTTGATGAGCCCCCACGACACGAGGTCGATTGCATACTTGACGATGAAATAGATCAGCAACAGCGTGAGCGCCGTATTGAGCCAGCTGTTGAACAGATTGGCCCGCGCCCACTTCACCGGCGGGATATCGGCGAAGCTCCTTCCCGGCTGACCGGCCTTGGGACCGGCGAAGGTCGGACTGGTGTAGTGCGATTGCGTGTCGCTCACGTCACCGCTCCACCAGCGCAATGTGCCGGTTGTACCAGTTCATGAAGGCGGAAATCGACAGGCTGATCGTCAGGTATACCGCCATGATGATCGCAATGCCTTCGATTGCCTGGCCGGTCTGATTGAGCATCGTGTTGGCCACAGACACGATGTCGGGATAACCGATTGCAACGGCCAGTGAACTGTTCTTCGTCAGATTCAGATACTGGCTCGTCGTCGGCGGAACGATGACCCGCAACGCCTGCGGCAGCACGACGAGCCGCAGCACTTGGCCGCGTCGCAATCCCAGAGCAAGAGCCGCCTCCCATTGGCCCTGGTTCACGGCCAGGATTCCGCTGCGAACGATCTCCGCGATGAACGCGGCGGTGTAGGTCACAAGCCCGACGAGAAGCGCCGCAAATTCCGGCGTGAGCGTAACTCCTCCGACGAAATTGAAGCCGCGAAGTTCCGGCTGCTCGAGCGCGAAGGGTGCGCCGATTGCCATGAACGTGATCCCCGGCACGCCGAGAATCAGGGCTAAAGATACCCAGAGCACCGGGAACTGCTGACCCGTCGACGCCTGACGCCGCTTCGCCCAGCGACTTACCGCAACGGCGGCAATTACCCCGATGACAAAAGCCCCAAGAACGTAGCCATACCCGGGTTGCCAGAGGATCGCCGGCAGCTGAACCCCGCGATTGGACAGGAATACGCCCGGAAGCGGGGTTATCGCTTGCCGCGGCCCGGGAAACAAGTCACGGAACAGCGTCCACCAAAACAGGAGCTGCAGGAGCAACGGCAGATTACGCAGCACTTCCACGTAAACCCGTGCCGTCTGCGCCACCAGCCAGTTGCTGGAAAGCCGGGCGATGCCGACGATCGTACCGAGCAACGTCGCAAGCACGATCCCGATCAGTGCCACGCGCAGCGTGTTGAGAAGACCAACGAACAGGGCCCGGGCGTAGGTATCGGCCGGCGAGTACGGGATCACGCTCTCGCCGATCGGCAGCCCCGCTTCACGGTCAAGAAACCCGAAACCGGTCGCAATCCGCCGTGTCTCGAGGTTCTCGATCGTGTTGCTGACCAGATACCAAACGACGAGACCGACCGCGCCGACCACCACGATCTGATAAAGGATCGCCCGAACGGTCGGGTTATTGAGCGACAAATTGACGCCGGCCGTTGGCGGGCGGCGGACGGTCTGCGGCCTGGATGCCATGCGCTGGTCCTACGGTGTCGTGGCCGGGGGCAACGCGCCCCCGGCGCCCGAACCGGTCGCTCGGCGCGGGTTACACGCCGAGCGACCGCCTAGCCATCAGCGGATCGGCATCGGGTACATCAAGCCCCCGTCCCTCCAGAGCTTGTTGATGCCGCGTTCGATGCCGAGCGGCGCGATGTTGCGCTCGTAGCTCTCGGCATAGTTCCCGACCTGCTTGACGATGTTGTAAGCCCACTTGTTGTCGACGCCGAGCATCTTGCCGAAGTCACCGGTCGCCCCGACGAAGCGCTGGATCGACGGGTTCTGGCTGTTCAGGTGCTCGTCGATGTTCTTCGAAGTGAGCCCAAGTTCCTCGGCCTCGAGCATCGCATACAACGACCACCTGACGATATCCGCCCACCTGTCGTCACCTTGGCGAACCGACGGTCCGAGCGGTTCCTTCGAGATCACCTCGGGCAGGATCACGTGATCGTCCGGGTTCGGTGCCTGCGCCATGCGCGTCGATGCGAGCCCCGAAACGTCGGTCGTATAGACGTCGCATCGTCCGGCGAAGTAGGCGCCCGTCACCTCCGCGAGAAGCTCGATCACGACCGGCGTAAACTCCATGTTGTTCGCACGGAAATAATCCGTGAGGTTGAGTTCCGTGGTCGTGCCGGGCTGGACACACACCGAAGCGCCGTTGAGTTCCTTCGCGCTCTTCACGCCCAGCTTCTTCGGCACCATGAACCCTTGGCCGTCGTAAAAGTTCACGCCGACGAAATCGATACCGAGCGATGCATCGCGGCTCAACGTCCAGGTTGTATTCCGTGACAGGATATCGATCTCGCCGGATTGCAGTGCCGTGAAACGCTGCTGTGCAGTCAAAGGTGTGAAGCGAACCTTGTTCGCGTCGCCCAGCACGGCGGCGGCAACAGCCCGGCACACGTCGACGTCAATCCCGCGCCAAACTCCCTGGCTGTCGGGGGCCGAAAACCCGGGTAACCCGGTGTTCACCCCGCATTGGACGAAATCCTTTGCCTTCACGGCGTCGAGCGTCGACTGCTGCGCGCTCGCCGGCGCCGCAGTCGCGATCATCAGTGCGGCTCCCGCCGCGACCAATCCGAGGTATTTCATGTCACCCTTCCCTGTTACGAATGTTGTGCCGCTGGCGTGTACCCGCCGTTTCCGGCCCTCGGACGAATTTCCTTCGTCTCTAGGGATTACGTCAAGCAACGGCCTTGAGAGCCACGCTTAACATAACATGTATTTGATTCTCAAGGCAGGGTTGCCGGCTCGATGTTGGCGCGGCCGGCCGACGGTGCCATTATGAGCACTCAATCCCCTTCAGATCTGCGACATGAAGATCGAAACGCAAGTCACCACGGCGGGCCGCAACCCGGAGGCGAACTTCGGTATCGTCAATCCTCCGGTTTATCACGCCTCGACCATTCTCTATCCGACGCTCGACGCCCTCGAGGCCGCGCAGAAGCACCGGGAGCCCGGCCGCCCCTATTACGGGCGCACCGGCACACCGACGACATTCGCCTTCGAAGAGGCGATCGCGGAGATCGAGGGCGGATACCGTACGATCGCCGTCGGCTCCGGCGTGGCGGCCATCACCGTGTCGTTGATGGCGTTCGTCCGGGCCGGCGACCATATCCTTGTCGCTGATAGCGTCTATGGCCCTACCCGGCGGTTCTGCGATTCGGTACTCGCGCGCTTCGGCGTCGAGACGACGTATTACGATCCACACATCGCGGGCGGCATAGCCGATCTGATACGGCCCGAGACGCGCGTGATTTATCTCGAGAGTCCCGGCTCGCTCACCTTCGAGATCCAGGACGTCCCGGCGATCGTCGCGGCGGCAAAACGTGCCGGAATTGTCACCATCATGGACAATACTTGGGCAACTCCGATCTTCTTCCGTCCGCTCGATCATGGCGTCGACGTTTCGATTCAGTCGGCAACGAAATACATCGGCGGACATTCCGATCTCATGATGGGTACGATCACGACGTCGGAAGCCGTCTACTCACGCGTCCGGCACACGTTCAATGATCTTGGCCATCACGCCGCACCGGACGATTGCTATCTCGCACTGCGCGGCCTACGAACCCTTGCCGTCCGCCTCAAAAGACATTTCGAGACCGGGCTCAAACTTGCCGAATGGCTGAAGCAGCGGCCTGAAGTCGCCGTCGTGCACCATCCGGCACTACCCGAGGATCCGGGGCACGCCATCTGGCGTCGCGACTTCCGCGGCGCCAGCGGCCTTTTCGCATTCCAGCTGCAGCCCACGAGCCGGCCGGCATTGGCCGCAATGCTCGACGGCATGAAGCTGTTCGGCATGGGCTACAGTTGGGGTGGATACGAAAGCCTGCTTCTGCCGGTCGATCCGCGACCGCTCCGTACGGCTTGTCCCTGGTCGGCTCCGGGACCACTGCTCCGTCTCCACGCAGGGCTGGAAGATCCGGACGATCTGATCGCCGATCTGGAACAGGGCTTCGCCCGGCGTCGCGAGAGCGAGACTGCCCAGACTGAAACGAGGTCCGCATGACCAAGGATTCCGGGGCGACGATCGATGGCATCCTTGCCGAGATCGCCTTCAACGAAGACGGCCTCGTGCCGGCCATCGCGCAGCAGCACGACACGGGCGAGGTCCTGATGCTCGCCTGGATGAACAGATCCGCCGTCGAGAAGACGTTGCAAACCGGCGAGGCCTTCTACTGGTCCAGGTCGCGTCGGACGTTATGGCGAAAGGGCGAAACGTCCGGGCAGATCCAGCGGCTCGTCGAGTTCCGGCTCGACTGCGACGGCGATGCGGTGCTTCTTCTCGTCGATCAAGTCGGCGTCGCCTGTCACACGGGACGCCGGAATTGCTTCTTCCGCGCACTGCGTAACGGCACCTTCGAGACGATCGCGCCCGTCATCGTCGATCCCGACCGTCTCTATGGCGGATCCGACAAGCGATAGACTCGGCCTATGTAATTGGTTTGCCCTGTCAGTACGTGCTGCGGACGCTGCCGGTACGGGCATCGACCGTCAGGTTGACGTTCCGGCCGTCCTTCGTCGCTTTGGCTTCGTAATTGACGCCTTGTAACTGCAGCTCGTTGACGTTCGTGTAACCCTCCAGCTGCAACTTCGCGCGGATTTCGTCCTCACTGAGGATCTTCGCACCCGAAGGCGGGGGCGTTTCGATCACGCGCGGTTCAGTCCGCGTGGTGGACGACGGCGGCGCGGTATTCGGTGTCTGGGCGGCTGCGAAGCTGCCGGTCGCGAGTGCGACAATCGCGACAATGGGCATCAGGCTGGCCTTCCTAAGCACCTGCTCTCCTCCGTTAGTCTGAACACGCCGACAGCCCTCTCTGCCGGCTAAAACGTCGAAACCAAACGACACAATCCCGTGCCGGTTCCGCGTCGATCCAGAACTGGTGCAAGGCAGGTGACGCACAAATATTTTCACTACCTGAAGCTTTGCCAAAACGTTTTATTAACCTTTTTTAACCACGCTGCATCAAGGCTAACTCTTCCGAGTCGGCATTGATGACTTTCATCATCTTTGTAGTCGCCTGCTTGCAGACCAATCCCGGTGACTGCATCGGCGAGCGCATCGATCTCCCCGAGGTCACGACGGCCATCGGCTGCCATCTCGTCGGCTACTTCCGCCTCGAAGAGTGGGCCCGCGAACACGCCGACCGCATCATCAAAGAGGCTAGCTGCATGGCACGACCGATCCAAGCTGCGGGAGGGCAGTCCTGATGCCCCGTCCCGACGAACCCCGTGAACTTAACCACGACGACATCATTGCCGTCGCCCAGGAATGCCTTGACGAGGGGGTGGATGCTTACGAAATCGCCCTCGCCCTCTGGATCCTCCGATCGGCGTTCACCGATTTCTTCGGCCCCCGCTATCGTGGTGTCCACCGCCAAGCTTTCCTGACCTGGAAACGAGCGATCATCGAGCGCAACGTCGCCCCGAAACCGCGCCAGCGTCCCGCTACCTGAGGGCACACGCCCCTGACATGATATTCATATTCGGAGCCGTGCCGGCGGACTTCGCCGGCACGGCTCGGATTTCGACTGCTTGGCCTTCCGGCTGAACACGCAGCGGACAGCCTCGACTTCCCGTCAATTTCCTCCCGCTGCGGTACTATCCTGCCTTAGTCCATCTGAACCGTTCCGCCTCCAGCGAACTTTCTTTGTTCTGCCGCGTTGTTCGCGAGCAGCAGGCGCACCCTTTGACCGCACCATCCCCCGGGAAACCGGGTCTCCGGACGCGTCATACCAGTTGGAGGTGGACGGAATGAGCGAAACAATGGCGGCCGAAAAGGCCGCGCTGGCCCGCTTCGAGCGCGCACGAAACGCCGGCGCAGCTGAAAAGACGGCGCTGAACCTGGCCGCTTGGGCATGGCTTGAACAGCGCCCGACCGACACGCTTTCGAACGCCCTTCAGGAGGTAACGCGGATCGTCCGAAAAGGCGCCTTGGCACGGCAGTCGCCCTGACGGCCGATGAATGCCATGCCGATATCCGCTGACGCCGAGTTGGCTGGAGGCCGGCCGTGAACCTGACGACCGGCATCATCAACGTCTACGAGGCCGCACGCGCGCGCGGAGAGTCGCGTTGCGACGCCTTTGTCCGTGCCGTACGGTTCTATCGTACTCGACGGCCGGACCTCCCCGTCGATCGCGCCGGCACTGAGGTTGCGCGCATTCTCCTGTCGGCTGCGCACCGGCCCCACGGTGTCGAACACGCGACGTCGGAATTGTCCCCGCCGGCGAAAGTCAGCTATGCTGAGACGAACTGATGGCTGTAGCCCCTTCGGACAGGGGTACGTCGAAATTCCTGGTGATCGTGAACATCGAGTTCGTCCACTTCAAGCTGACCGTCTGTGGTATCGAGGAGTTGACTGGGCATTGTGATGTCGGCGTCAGCCACGTGCTGTCGATTCTTGATCCCGGTTACCCATCCCCACCGGCCTTCGGCAGCTTCGGCGAGCATGAGCGTCTGGAACTGCGTTTCAACGATGTGATCGAAGACATCGAGGGCTGCGTGCCCCCGCAGCCCGCGGACGTCGAACGCCTCCTTGCCTTCGGGCAGGATCTCATGCACGAGTCCGCCACAGGCACACACCTGCTTGTGCACTGTCATGCAGGAATCTCGCGTTCGACCGCCGCAATGACCCTGATCCTTGCACAGGCGCGACCCGACCGACCTGCGGCGGATGCGCTTGCCGAAGTCGTGCGGATCCGGCCGCGAGCTTGGCCAAACCTGCGCATACTTGAGCTGGGCGACATGTTGCTCAACCGCGGTGGTGAGATCGTCGCTGCCGCACGCGCCCATTATCGGACGATAATGGCGCAACGACCGGAGTTTGTCGCCGCGATGGTCGCCGCGGGGCGCAGCCGCGAGGTCGAGCTCGCCCGCACCCCAGCGTGACGCGGGAATAAACAAGACAGCGTGCCATAGTTGTTTGAGTGCGCCTTGTCGCAACGGCCACCCGAACATCGTAGCGCCCCCTGTTTTCGCGGCCCTCTCGTGCTTCCTCCGATGCAGGGGATCAGCGACCTGCTTCCGGTTGGTGGCGTGCCGAGCCGCGGGGACAGATTGCATGGTGCATGGCGCTGTCCGCTGCACGGCAGCTCCTGAAACTGCTGGATTCGAGATGCCCTTCCCTGCCATGGGGCTGGTTCTGCCCATGTAACATCTCTTCTCGTCGCCCCTCGAACGACCCCACGCCCAGTCGGAAGAGTCCTTCGACGTTGGCGTAATCGTTCCTGACAAACTGTCATAAATCCAAGTGCCGGTCGTCTTTCGATAGATGCCAACCTTGAATCTCTGACTCGCAAGACGCCATCGCAACGCGCCCCCAACGGAACACGCCTGCAGCCTGTCCGTTTAGGCTCCAGCTTTCTCTTGAGGCGTTCTTGTCTTCCGCCTCGATGCCGCTGCCAGCCGGGGCTCCCGATGAAGCACGCTATATCCGGGCTTCAAATCCAGAATCAGGCTCGCATACGCGAGGGACGTCCCTTTCCCTTGGGTGCGACATGGGACGGACTCGGGGTGAATTTCGCGTTGTTCTCCGCGCACGCGACCAAGGTTGAACTCTGCCTGTTCGACGCCGACGGCCGGCGGGAGCTTCAACGAATCGAACTTCCCGAGTTCACGGATGAAGTCTGGCACGGCTATCTGCCTGATGCGCGTCCCGGAACCGTTTACGGTTATCGCGTGCATGGCCCCTACGATCCGGCAAGCGGCCATCGCTTCAATCCCAACAAGCTGCTGATTGATCCTTACGCGAAGGGTCTGATCGGAACGTTGAGATGGCACGAAGCCGTCTTCGGCTATCGTGTCGGCTCTCCGCGTCAGGACCTTTCATTCGACAGGCGCGACAGCGCGCCCTATGTGCCGAAATGCCGCGTGGTCGATCCGGCGTTCACCTGGGGACGCGAGCGCGCTCCTGAGACGCCGTGGGAGCGGACGGTCATCTACGAGCTGCATGTCCGCGGCTTCACGAAGATGCACCCGGCTGTCCCTGCCGAACTGCGCGGAACCTATGCCGGGATGGGTCAACCCGACGTCGTCGCCTATCTCAAGGCACTCGGAATCACCGCCATCGAGCTCCTGCCTGTGCACGCCTTCATCGACGACTACCATCTGCTGGAGAGAGGCCTCCGCAATTATTGGGGCTACAATACGATCGCGTTCTTCGCCCCGGAGCCGCGTTACTCAGGCACCGGCCGCATCGACGAATTCAAGGAAATGGTCGCACGCTTGCACGATGCTGGAATCGAGGTCATCATCGACGTCGTGTACAACCACACGGCCGAAGGCAACGAGCTGGGGCCGACCCTGAGCTTCAAAGGAATCGACAACGCCTCGTACTACCGTCTGATTCCGGACAACCGGCGCCACTACATCAACGATACGGGTACGGGCAATACCCTGAATCTCAGCCATCCGCGCGTGCTGCAGATGGTCACCGACTCGCTCCGTTACTGGGTCGAGGAGATGCACGTCGACGGCTTCCGGTTCGATCTCGCGACGATCCTCGCGCGCGAACCGCACGGATTTGACGAGGGGGGTGGCTTTCTCGACAGCTGCCGTCAGGATCCGGTTCTGTCGCGCGTCAAACTGATCGCCGAACCGTGGGACATCGGCCCTGGCGGATACCAGGTCGGCGGGTTTCCGCCGGGTTGGGCCGAATGGAATGATCGGTTCCGCGACACGGTGCGAAGCTACTGGCGAGGTGATGAGGGCCGCCTTCCCGATCTTGCGGCACGGATCACGGCATCCGGTGACCTTTTCAATCGTCGCGGGCGGAAGCCTTGGGCGAGCATCAATTTCATCACGGCCCATGACGGTTTCACGCTTCACGACCTCGTCTCGTACAACGACAAGCACAACGAGGCAAACGGTGAAGGCAATCAAGACGGTCACTCGAACAATCTGAGTTGGAACCATGGCGTCGAAGGCCCCACCGACGACCCCGAGATCAAAGCGCTCCGCGAGCGCCAGAAGCGGAACATGCTGGCGACTCTGATCCTCTCGCAGGGAACGCCGATGATACTGGCGGGGGACGAGTTCGGCCGTACCCAGCAAGGCAACAACAACGCATACTGTCAGGATAACGAAATCAACTGGATCGACTGGGAGCACGTCGACGAATCGGGATACGCCCTGATCGATTTCGTTCGCAAACTGATCATGCTCCGCCAAACCTACCCGATCCTGCGGCGGAGCCGCTTCCTGACCGGCGCATATAACGAAGCGCTCGGAATCAAGGACATTACCTGGCTCACGCCCGCCGACGATGAAATGACGCCAGCGCACTGGAACGACCCGGCAGCACGTTGCCTCGGCATCGTCCTCGACGGCCGCGCACAAGCCGCCGGGCTGCGCAAGCCGGCCTCCGACGTGACGCTGCTTTTCGTACTGAACGCCTATCATGACGTCATACGTTTCAAACTGCCGGCCGTGGTCGGCGGATCGAGATGGGAGCTTCTGTTCGACACGAACATCCCGGATCTCGAGCCGGCTACCGTCTTCAGCAGCGGGCACGAATACGAGGTCACCGGACGCTCGGTCCTCATGTTCGCGCTCGTGCCGGATCACCAGCGGACGCGCATAGAGGTCGAAGAGCTCGAAGCCGCCGTATCGACGCCCAGATAGGCGGCACGACCACGGGCAGTGGCGCTTCCCCTCTTCGGCGGATCTCGTCGGCCGGCGGATCGTACGTTTTAAGTTCTTCGACCGGGAAACCCGACCTGTACGCCGCTTGATCCTACCAACCTCGGGCTCGCGCGACCGGATCGTCGCCGTACGCGCGTAGGCCACAACCTTCGAGCCAAGGGAACGGTATCACGAGGGGCCACGCCGTGAAGGTGACCATCGGCCTGCCCATCGCGGATGTTAGGGCCGACGGGTCGAAGATCCGTTGCCCTCTGCCGTCCGATTGGATAGGGGGCCGCGTGCGGTTGGAACACGCGCCGGACCGGTCGTTAGCGCTACGATTGTGATCGTGGAGGCGCTGCCATGGGTCGTCCGCCACGGAGACAGCTGTTGTACGTCACACGGGAAGCTCCACCGCGTCCCCATCGGATGGCAGGTGAAGCGATGCCTGCCCTCTGGGCCCTGGCGGCCGCCGCCGGTATCACCTTCGCCATCTTCAGCGCCCTCCTGATCGGCTGGAACACGACGATGCGCCCGGAGCGGCCGCCGCAAACGAGGCCCGACGTCGCGACCTCCCTGCGCGATGAATCCGTCGGCGCGCGTGCCCCCCCCACGAATGACCGTCCCGCCGTCGCTTTGCAGCCTGCCCCGGACCCAAGCGCGCCGCGGGTTTCGCCGACGGAGGCGGTGTCGGGAACGGTCGCGCCCCGGTCGACCGCCAAGGCCATTCGGCCGGCGCGGCCGCTGCCAACGAACACGGCACCGGTCTATCCCCTCGCCGCCCGTCAGCAAGGACTCGAAGGTGTCGTTATCCTCCGGCTCGACATCACCATGAGCGGCACCGTCAGCGACGTGAGTGTCGTCAGCAACAGCGGTCATGCCGTTCTGGACGACGCCGCGCGCCGCAGCGTTCGCGCGTGGCGCTTCATTCCGGCGCAGGGGCCGAACGAGCCGATCGCCAGCGCGCTCGACGTCCCTATCCGGTTCATCAGCCCCGATTGAGGGGTAAACCGCCGACGCTGAATGGTCAGAGAGCCGGCAACAGGCTGTCTGATGTACCGAGATCAGAGACGGTCGGCGCCTTTCACGGCGGTATCGGCATTACCTGGATTCAGTCGTGCATCTGCAAGATCACGACAGGCATCAGCGGTTTCGGCGGCAGCAAGACGCTTTCTGTGCGTCTCAATCGTATCTGCATCAAGCAAACGGGGACGAGCACCTTCGACGGCGACCCGGCCAACATCATGCACCGGTAGTTGGCGAGGCTTGGGACGTGTGTTATTGAATCGCCGATGCCACGTCCGATCGGTTCTTCATCAAGACCCTGTCCTCGACTGGCCGCATAATCAGAAAAGCCATCTTCGAGGACAAGTCACAGCGATCGGAATTCGTCAACGTCGTCCGCAGTCGTCCGATGAGCGTGCTTTCAGAAGACACGCTGAAAGCAATCCATTTGCTCAGCAGCATATGCGATCAAGTCATCGTCGAAATTGGGGCTTGGCACGACAGTCACAATCCTGCACGCGACGCAAGAGCGATAAAACGTCTTCGTCACGACAGAAGAACCTGTCGAGCCCCCGACTCATCCGGAAATTCCGACGAGCAACACGGTCGACGATCTCGGCGTCAATATTCGCAGCTTTGGACTGGAGCGAGAAAACAACTACATTATCCCTGGTGCATCGTTTGAAAGTTGCGTGCTCGGTAAGTTGCACCATCGATTGCTAAGAAATCCGGTCGGATTGATAGTGTGGGACGCGGACGGAGAGCCCGACAAGGATCTCATCTTTCTGTCGCCCTATCTTGCCGAGAAGTGCCTGCTCGTCATCGACGAGCACGTGGCCGGCAACGTCAAGTCGGGCCGTATTAAGACCGTCGTCGACGACTTGGTGCGCCGCAAGATCATCGAGCCGATTGCGTATCTGCCATGTGTGACGCGGTTCGGACGGCTGATACGAAAACCGACACCTTCGGAAATCGCGGAGTACCGGGCGGAATGGCGTCCGCTCGCGTCTGACGGCAATCCTTACTATCAGCGTTTATTCGATTACGAGAAACGCCTGAACGGCGGTGCCCCGGACCCGCTCACCTTCGATGAGCGGATGGATTTCTGGAAGCGGGCGACGGATTACAAGGGCTGACTCCGCAAACGGCCGAAATGAAAGAGCGAGCCGCCTTTAAGCGGCTCCTTCTTTTAGACTTTTAGAACACCCCATCGACTGTCTGCCGGGCAACCGGCCAGTGAGAGCTTCGATGTCCCCCTAGAGTAGCGAGGCTCCCTAATGCTCCTTCATGTCCGTTCGCAAATGTGCCTGCGACGCGGCCAACACGGCGCTGACACCATCACCTTCATATTAGGTGGGACTCAAACCGGCGCGAATTATTCCGCATATCTGATATTTACAAACTCCGGTACATCCGTCGGTGCCATAAGCGGTTCGGCTGATGGGGCGATGCACCTATCGGCTGGTTCGACGCCTACGAGGGTGTTGAGTGGGCGTGTCGTCGAGTCGACTCCGACGGTGACTTTCCCTGGCATGATAGTACTCGAACCGATCGCGAGTGCGGAGCGGCCGGCTCCTGAAGACTTTCCCGGCAGGATCGTCTTCGTCAGCGACGCGCCTGCTGGATCGAAATTTCAGGCATCGGATGGGACGGACTGGGTGCCGCTCGGATGAGGCACCGTCAGCCAAATTCGCGCGCCTAGGATACGAAGATCCTCGGTGCGCCACCACTTATCTTATATGGCGAGAAAAATCGCCATCTGAGGCGCCGCCGAAAGTCTGCAAAGTATGCAGGATCAACCGTGTCACTGATTTCAGTGTCGACGACCTGGAATCCGGCTGCTTTAAACATGGCGATTACTTCAGACGCGCGCCATTGGCAGCCGAACTCGAAATTAGCGGCCCGCGCCTCCTCCTGAAACTCGCGCCGCAACATCAGTAGATGCTCAAGCGGACGATCGAAATTACGATGGTCGCGAAGATCTACTTGATGATAGTGGATCGCGCCCGGCTTGGATACACGACGCGGCTCTCGCGCGGCCGCGTCGAGGTTAGCGATATGTTCCAGGACGGCGATTGAAACGACGATATCGAAGCTTCCATCGGGAATCGACGACATCCCATCCGTTCCGCCGACTCCGCGATGGTCGTGATAACGCCGTCATATCCGCCTTGCTCGATGACACGATCGAGCGCCGGCGATTTACCAACTAACGACCGAACCTCGCGGTAGAGCGTGGGATGATAGTCCGGGGCCCAAGTGGACAAAAAAGGATCGACAACCGTTACTTTGGCGCCGCGATCAACCACCAAGATTTGAGGCGCGAAGTCATGGCCGGGGCCAATTTCAAGAACACTGGCCCCAGCCCACGAAATGCCGTGCGCGGATAGATTGCGATCATAAACGTCGATAACCCGCAAGGCATAGTCGGCAGCCGCCGATATGTCTGGTCGCGTGCTCACACACTTATGGTAGCAAATAACCTGCTGAGGTGAAGCCGCACTTTTCAAAGCGTGCCACCGACCGCAGCGGCACTATGGCGTCACGTCCGTCTTTGGATGCGCTCGCGATGATGCCGCGTTGTCGCCATGAGCCGCCCGACGCGCTCAGCCTCTTTCAAAAACCTCAAACATCGAGCGGAAATCAGGGGGTAGAGGCACTGGGGGCAACAATGGTCCTTATGTCATCGCGGTCCCCGCAACGCGAGCACGTGAGCCGACACGCAAAGTCGATGATTGGTGTATCGGGCGGGAGCGCCGCTAGATCGAGCCGGGCATTGTGGCGGTACTTCGGGCAATAGACCGTGACCGTGTGACAGTATTTCGTCAAGCTCCCGAGCGTGTCGAGGCAGATGTATTCGTGGATTATCAGGCATAGGCGCGGACGTGCCCCGGTATCGGGGCCGAATCCGGCCGGCCCCTTCGCCGCGCTGCCCGTTGCTGATGATTCTATAGAATGTCCAGTCTAGCAAGCAACTGGCGCCGTTCGCAAGCGTTCCCCTACCCTCTGCTGTCCACGGCTGCGATGCGGATCGGCGCGGCACCAATCGGCGCAGCATCGGGCGGCTTTGTTACCCGATGCGTTCCCCCGCAAAGGCTTGCGAAAACCGGTTAGGCCTAAGCCATTGAAAATACTGGCGCGCCCTAGAGGATTCGAACCTCTGACCCACAGCTTAGAAGGCTGTTGCTCTATCCAGCTGAGCTAAGGGCGCGTCGCCCGCTTGGACCGCAGTATGCCGGCTGTCGTCACCGGACGCGGTCAAACCGGAAATTGTCGGCGTAGCTCTTCGGCTTCAGCTTCGTCGTATGCGGCATCTCGACAGTATATTCGATGCCATGCTTCTTCGCATACGCCTCGGCTTCCTCGCGCGTGTCGAAGGTAAGCGTCACCTGACCGAGCGTATCGGACGAGCCGAGCCACCCCATCAGCGGATCCGGCCGCTTGCGATCCAGAGGTTCGAACTCAAGAATCCAGTGCTTGGTCCTGGCGCGGCCGGACTGCATCGCGTTGCGTGCCGGCCGGTAGATTCGCGCTGTCGCCCTCATCCGTCTCGCTCGTTGTCGTTGTCGTCGCCCATGCTCGGCCCGCCGCCGGGAAGACTGGTCGGAGTGGCAGGATTTGAACCTGCGACATCCAGCTCCCAAAGCTGGCGCTCTACCAGGCTGAGCTACACTCCGGCGGCCTGGAAACAGGCGTCACGGCTGAGATACACGAAGGGGCCGCCGCCCGCAAGGATATGGCGTTTGCCCGGCCCGCCTTGCAACGGCTGCACGGACGACCCGGACTACCCCCTTGTCTGCCGAGGAGGATCGTCATGTCGCGAAGCTTCACGCCGCTGACAGCCGAGCTCTACGCCTACATCCACGCCGTCAGCCTTCGCGAGCCGGACATCCTGCGCCGGCTTCGTGACGAAACCGCGCCGATGAAGGGGGCTTCGATGCAAATCGCGCCGGACCAGGGCCAGTTCATGGCTTTCCTCGCCCGACTGCTGGGCGTAAAGCGGTACCTCGAGATCGGACGTTCACGGGCTACAGCGCCCTTGCCGTCGCCCTTGCGCTTCCGCCCGACGGCCGGGTCGTCACCTGCGACGTGAACGCCGAATGGACGAGCGTCGCCCGGCGCTATTGGCGCGAGGCCGGCGTCGCCGACCGGATCGATCTCGTCCTGCAACCCGCCATCAGGATACTCGACGACCTGATCGCCGCCGGCGTGCCGCCGTTCGACTTTGTCTTCATCGACGCCGACAAGGAAAACTACGACGCCTATTACGAGCGGACCCTGCGTCTCGTGCGCGCAGGCGGGGTCATCGCGATCGACAACATGCTGTGGGGCGGCGCGGTGGTCGACCCGGCTCCCGATGACAAGGAGACGACGGCGATTGATGCGCTGAACCGCAAGCTTCTCGACGACCCGCGCGTCGATATCAGCCTGGTACCGATCGGCGACGGTCTCATGCTCGCCCGCAAGCGGTGAAACGGCCTGCCGCCTCACGGCGGGAAAGTTGTGGCGGGACCGTCCGCGCGAAACCGGATTCGCGGAACCGACTTGGGTGGCGCTAAAACTTGAACGAGGCGGCCTGTACGATCAGTCGCTGTTCCGAAAGATCGGATGACGGACCGTGTCGCCTGGACGGATGCCCAGGCGTTGCGCCGTGCCGCCGTTGAGTTCCAGTACTGCGCGCACGGCCCCCTTCGACTGAATGGTTGCTTCGGAGAACGGCACCGTCCGCTCGGCGATATTCACGATGCGACCGTCGCGCGCGATGAACAGCATGTCGAGCGGAATGCGCGTATTGCGCATCCACATCGACACCGGCTGATCCCGCTTGAAATCGAACAGCATGCCGGCGTCCGCCGGCAGATGCGGCCGATGCATCAGGCCGAGTGCCCGTCGGGCATCGGTGTCGGCGATTTCGACATTGAAGCGGTACGTTCCCGTCCGCGTTTCGATCACGAGCGACGACATGGGAAAGCCGGCAGGGCTTTCCGCCGCGGCCGTCGGCAGGACGTGAAGCGCGAGAAGTATCGGCAAAAGAAAACGGCGGATCATCGACATCATTACAACCGCTGGATAACGCAAACCGGTTCGCCCCGCAATTCGTCTACGCCTAAGCGAGGGCGGCTTCCGCAACATCCTGAATTGCCTCACGGACCTTCCCCTCGTTCGGCGGGTCGCGCAACGTCGTGAACCAGTGGGCGGGGCGTGGCTCGTTGCGGCGGCGATTCCAGGTCAGCGCCCGCAGTACCGCTTCGGCCTCGGGCGGCAGACGTTCCGGAATCTCATAGGAATTCAAGGTGGCCCAGACACCTGTCCAACAGCGTCCAACCGCCCAGGGATTGTAGCCGCCACCCCCAAGTACGAGGAGACGCGGCGACAAACTCATGATCGTCCGGACGACATGCCACAGCGCGCCGTTCGAGAGCTCCAACCGGCTCATGGGATCGTCGGCGAGGCCATCGCACCCGCATTGCAGAACGATCGCATCCGGCCCGAATGCCCGGGCCAGCGGCGCGATGACTTTTTCAGTGAGGTATGCGAGCTCGCTGTCATTGAACCCTGGCGGGACCGGGAGGTTGCGGGCACGTCCGCCACCGCGGTCGTCGGCCCGTCCTGTGTACGGCCAGCGACCGTCCTCATGTATCGAGATGATAAGCACGTGGGGGTCGTGCGATAGCGCGTCCTGGACACCATCGGCGTGGTGCGCATCGACGTCTACGTAGAGCACGCGAAGCCCCTGGTCCAGAAAGGCCAGAATGCCGAGCACCGGATCGTTCAGGTAACAGAACCCGTTTGCCCGGTCGCGCCGACCATGGTGCGTGCCACCCGCCGGCGAATACACGATGCCGCCGTTCCGAAGCAGGCTGGCGGCCAGGATCGACCCGCCACAGGCGGTCGCGGGGCGGCGAAAGACCTCGCCGAAGATCGGGTTGCCGTTGCGACCGATATTGAAGCGTCGGCTGACCTCCTCGCTCACGTGCTGGTCGGCTTCGGCCTGGATGAGTGCGGCGATGTATGCCGGATCGTGAAAGCGTGCAAGCTGTTCGGGTGTGGCCGTGGGACTGTCGACGAAAACGTCGTCTCCCAACCATCCCATTGCGCGGCGCAGATCCATGACGGTCGAAACCCGCGGAATGGCCAACGGATGCTGGGCACCGTAACGCGAACGCCGATAAATTTCGCTGCCGATGAAAGTCGGCCGGGAGATCGCGTGTGCGGTCGCACCGGCCGGTTTCACCAGGTCGTGCATGCCCTACTTCGCCATCTGCAGCTCGCCGCCCTCGGCCTGCCGTGCCCACATGGCGGCGTAAATACCCCCCTTCGCCAGCAGATCCGCGTGCCGTCCGCGCTCCACGACCTGCCCGCCTTCCAGCACGATGATCTCGTCGGCATCGACGACGGTCGAAAGCCGGTGCGCAATCACCAGTGTCGTCACGCCTTCGGACAGGGCGCGCAGCGATTCCTGAATGCTCTTCTCCGTGCGCGTGTCGAGCGCCGAGGTCGCTTCGTCGAACAGCAGGATCGGCGGGCGTTTCAGGATCGTCCGCGCGATGGCAACGCGCTGCCGTTCGCCCCCCGACAGCTTCAAGCCGCGCTCGCCGACCCGGGTCTGGTATCCGTCGGGTAGCGTCATGATGAAGTCGTGGATGCGCGCAGCCCGTGCCGCTGCCTCGACCTCGGCCGGCGTCGCATCGGGACGGCCATAGGCGATGTTGTAATAGATCGTGTCGTTGAACAGGACCGTATCCTGCGGAACGATCCCGATCGCGGCCCGTAGCGATTCCTGGGTGACATCCCGAATATCCTGCCCGTCGATGCGAATGGCGCCGCCGTCGACGTCATAGAAACGAAACAGCAGGCGGGAAATCGTAGACTTGCCGGCCCCGCTCGGCCCGACGATCGCGACCGTCTTTCCGGCCGGCACCGAAAACGACAATCCCCGCAGAATCGGCCGCCGCGGATCGTAGCCGAAGGTCACGTCGTAAAATTCGATGGCGCCGCCGCTAATCCGCAGCGGCGCGGCGCCCGGCGCATCGGGTACCTCGACGTCGATCTCGAGAAGCTGAAACATGGCCTGCATGTCGATCAGGGACTGGCGCAGCTCGCGATAGACCATCCCAAGGAAGTTGAGCGGCAGATAGAGCTGGATGAGGTAGGTGTTGACCAGCACGAAATCCCCGATCGTCATGCGGCCATCGGCGACGCCGCGTGCCGCCAGGATCATGATGACCGTCACGCCGATGGCGATGATCGTCGCTTGCCCCGCATTCAGCAACGACAAGGAGTTCGCGCTCTTCACGCCCGCACGTTCATATGCGGTCAGCGCCTGATCGAACCGGCGCGCCTCGTGCTCCTCGTTGCAGAAATACTTGACGGTCTCGTAGTTCAGCAGACTGTCGATCGCCTTGGTGTTCGCCTCGCTCTCGGCCTCGATCATCTGTCGCCTGAACTTGATGCGCCACTGCGTGATCGCGAGCGTGTAGACGACGTAGGCGGCGATGGTGGCAAGCGTGACCGCGGCAAACCAGAAGTCGTACAGCCCCCACAGAATGGTCCCGACCATCGTGATCTCGAGTACCGTCGGGAAGATCTGGAACAGCAGGTAATGCAGCAGATTGTCGATCCCGTTGGTGCCGCGTTCGATGGCGCGCGACAGCCCGCCGGTCTGACGCTCGAGATGGAACCGCAGCGAGAGTCGGTGCAGGTGCCGGAACGTCTCCAGCGCCACGATATGGATCGCGTTCTGCGCAACGCGTGCGAACACGATTTCGCGTAGTTCCGCGAATGCGGCCGATGCGATGCGCGCCCCGCCATAGGCCAGCAGCAGGCCGAGAGGAACGGCGACGGCACCGGTCGGGGTGCTCAGCGTATCGACGGCCTGCTTGTAGATGATCGGGACGTAGACGGTCGTCACCTTGGCCGCGACGAGCAAAAGGATGGCGGCGATCACCCGCAGCCTGATGTTCAGGGGACCCTTGAGCCACAAATACGGAAGCAGCCGTCGGACGACGTTGAGGTCGGCGTGGCGTGCGTCCGGCCCGAAGGCCGCTGGGGGTGTGCGAGGTGACATCGTAGACGCACCATATAGGTGGCCTGCCGCCGCCGTGAAGTCGCTTCCGGGGGCGAGTTGCCACTCCCGGGGTGTTGGCTTAAGGTGACGCACGAATCACGGGACGTAGGGTCAACCCGTTCCGGCAGATAGGTTTAGTCAGGGAGACCGCAAGATGCTTCTCGATCGCCGACTCTTCCTCCGCTCCGCCCTGTTGGGGAGTTCGTCCGCGGTGCTGCTCTCGCGGCTCTCCATACCGGCGTTCGCCCAGTCGCTCGAGAGTCTCAAGCTGTTCATTCCGGCCGCCCCCGGCGGGGGCTGGGATCAGACGGGCCGTGCCATGGAGTACGCCCTGAAGACCGCAAACATCGTTCAGAACATTCAGTTCGAGCATGTACCCGGAGCCGGCGGCGCAGTCGGCCTGCCGCGGTTCGCGGGAATGCGGGGCCAGGGAAATGTGTTGATGGTGGGCGGCATGGTCATGGTCGGCGCGCTCATCGCCAACAAGGCCCCGGTCGACCTGACCCAGACCACGCCGATCGCCCGCCTGACGGGCGAATTCGAAGTGGTGGTCGTCCCGCCCCAATCCAGCATCAAGTCGATGCAGGAACTTGTTGCCCAGTTCAAGCAGGACCCCGGCAAGGTGTCGTGGGCCGGCGGCTCCGCAGGCGGTACGGACCATATCCTGATCGGCATGATCGCCCAGGCGGTCGGCGTCGATCCACGCAAGGTCAACTATGTCGCCTATTCGGGCGGCGGACCGGCCCAGGCGGCGTTGCTCGGCGGCCACGTGACGGCGGGCGTCAGCGGCTGGGGCGAGTTCGCCGAGCAGATCAAGGCCGGCAAATTGCGCGCCCTCGCCGTGTCGGCCGACAAGCGCATCGAGGGCATCGACGTGCCGACGCTCAAGGAACAGGGCATCGACGTGGAACTGTTCAACTGGCGCGGCGTGTTCGCACCGCCGGGTATCGACGACAAGCAGCGTCAGGCGTTGCTCGACCTCGTCGACCGGATGGTGAAGAGCGACCCGTGGAAGCAGGAGCTGCAGAAGCGGGACTGGACCAGCATCTATCTCTCCGGAGAGCAGTTCGCGCAGTACATCAAGTCCGAGACCGATCGCATCACGGCCATCCTGCGCAACCTCGGCCTCGCGGCCTGACGGCCGCGTCCGCCCCGCTCTCATGCGTCTACCAAAGGCGAAGGGCCAGGTCGCCCTCGCTGTCGGCGTCATCGGGCTGGCGGCCGTCGTCTGGCACCAGACGACGGCCATTCCCGTTTCGCCGATCTACGCGCGGATCGGCCCGACTGTCTTTCCGACCATGGTCGCCGCCGGCCTGTTCGTGGTCGGTCTCATGCTGCTGTGGCAGGCGTTGCGGGGCGGCTGGCAGACCGAGGAGGACCAAGACCAGTCGCCCGTCGATTGGCACGCGCTCGGCTGGGTTCTTGCCGGCCTCGTGCTCAATGTCGCCCTCATCAAACCGCTCGGATTCACACTGGCGTCCGTGCTGCTCTTCGCCTGCGTCGCGCACGGCTTCGGCAGCACGCGGCCGGTGCGTGATACCACCGTCGGCTTCGTGTTGGCGGGGGGTACCTATTTCGGTTTCAGCCGTTTGCTCGGCCTCGACATCGGCACCGGTCTGGTCGAAAGGCTGTTCTGATGGAAACGCTCGCCGCTCTCCTCCATGGCTTCGAGGTGGCGATTTCGCCCATCAACCTGCTGTGGGCGCTCGTGGGAGTCACGTTGGGCACGGCCGTCGGCGTGCTTCCGGGCCTCGGCCCGGCGCTCACGATCGCCCTGTTGTTGCCGATCACGTACAAGGTCGACGCGATCGGCGCCTTCATCCTGTTCGCCGGGATTTATTACGGTGCGATGTATGGCGGATCGACGACGTCGATCCTGCTGAATACGCCGGGCGAGAGCGCGACGATCATCACCGCCATCGAAGGCAACCGCATGGCCCGCAACGGGCGTGGTGGCGCCGCACTCGCAACCGCCGCCATCGGCTCGTTCGTCGCCGGCTCGATCGGGATCATCGGCCTCACCTTCCTCGCGCCCGTGATCGTCGAATTCGCGCTGAGATTCGGCCCGGCGGAATACTTCGCGCTGATGGTCCTTGCCTTCGTCGCGGTTTCGGCGGTCCTCGGAAACTCCGCGGTCCGCGGCCTGACGAGCCTGTTCTTCGGCATCTTCCTCGGCCTGATCGGCGTGGATCTTCAGACCGGCCAGCCGCGCTTCACGTTCGGCCTGCTCGAGCTGCTCGACGGGATCAACGTCATCGTCGTCGCCGTCGGCCTGTTCGCGGTGGGCGAAACCCTGTTCCTGGCAGCCCGCCATCGTTATGGCCAGGACGAGATCATTCCCGTGCGCGGCTCGATCTGGATGACGGCCGAGGACTGGAAGCGATCCTGGAAGGCATGGCTGCGCGGCGCCGCGATCGGTTTTCCGATCGGTGCAATGCCGGCCGGCGGCGCCGAGGTACCGACCTTTCTGTCTTACTTCGTCGAAAAGAAGCTCAGCCCCAAGCCCGAGGAGTTCGGCCACGGCGCGATCGAAGGTGTCGCCGGGCCGGAGGCTGCCAACAACGCTTCCGCCACCGGCGTTCTGGTGCCGATGCTCACGCTCGGCCTGCCGACATCGGCCACGGCCGCGATCATGCTCTCCGCGTTCCAGAGCTACGGCATCAATCCGGGGCCGTTGCTGCTCCAGAACCAGCCGGCGCTGGTCTGGGGCCTCATCGCCAGCCTTTACATCGGCAACGTGATGCTGCTCGTACTGAATCTGCCGCTCATCGGCCTGTGGGTGCGCATCCTCGCGATTCCGAAGCCCCTGCTCTATGGCGGCATTCTCGTGTTCGCGACCATCGGCACCTACGGAATCAGCCAGTCCGTAATCGATCTCGTGCTGCTCTACCTGATCGGCGGCGTCGGCTACCTCATGCGCCGCTACGACTTCCCGACCGCGCCGGCGATCATCGGCATGATCCTGGGTCCCCTGGCCGAGCAGGAGTTCCGGCGCGCCATGCAGGTGAGCCAGGGCGACCCGACCGTGTTTCTGACCCACCCGCTCTCGGCGACGCTGCTTGCCATTGCCGTGCTCGTCGTCGCGGCACCGCAGGTCTACCGATTCTACCGGCGCAATCGGCCGCCGCGCGACTGAACAGCCGTCCGGCCTCCGGGTCCGTTCATGGCGGACTCATGGGGTTGCATGCCGTCGTTCGATGACCTGCCGTGCCAGGACGGCCACGGCAAGAGCGACACCGACGATCTTCGGATACATGATGTGCTCGGGCCTTATCGTACTCGAAGCCGCGTCGATCAGTCCTGGAAACAGCAGCAGGATGCCGGCAACGAGCAGGGCGACGCGCTCCACCAGCCTAAGCCGCCGGAAAATCCAGTTCTGCGCCGCCGCGGCAAGGGCTGCAATACCGATGGCCGTGGTCAGAATGACCAGCACCACGTCGACGATCGAACCGTTCTTCGGCATCGCCAGCAGAATGCCGATGCCGGCCGGATCGAGCACGAATACGAACGGCACGAGAAAGGCCGGCATCGTGTACTTCCAGGATTGAAGCGTCGTCTTGTAGGGATCGCCCCCGGTGATGGCTGCGGCGGCGAACGGCGACAGCGCCGTCGGCGGCGATACCTCGGACAGTACGGCGTAATAGAAGATGAACATGTGTGCGGCGAAATCCGGCACGCCGAGCTGGATGAGCGCCGGGGCGGCAATGACCGCACAGATGATGTAGGACGCCGTTACCGGAACGGCGAGCCCCACGATCCACACGATCAGCGACGTGAAGAGTGCCGTCAGCAGCAGATTGCCGCCCGCATATGCGATGACGATCGAGCTGAACTTGAGGCCGAGGCCGGTCAGCGTGACGACACCGACGATGATGCCGGCCGCGGCGCAGGTCGCCGCGACGTTGAGCATGCCGATCGAGCCCGCAGCGAGCGCCTGGACGAGCTTGGTCGGAACGAGCGCGCTGTCGCGCCGCAAATAACTCACTGCGATTGCGAGCACGATCGACCAGAAGACCGACGATTCGGGCGAGAAGCCCCAGACCATCAGGGCGATGACGGAAACCAGCGAGGTGAAGTGGAAGCCGTGCTGCTTCGTGAGTTCCCACAGGCTTTGGCGCTTCTCGATCGTGACGTCACGGATTCCGAACCGTCCGACGTCGAGTTCCACCATCACGAACAGCGCGAAATAGTAGAGGCATGTCGGAATCACCGCCATCCGGATCACGTCAAGATACGAGATCCTAAGGAACTCGGCGATCAGGAAGGCTGCCGCGCCGAGCACCGGCGGCGACAGGATAGCGCCCAAGCCCCCCGCCGCGAGCAGTCCGCCCGCATCCTCACGCCGGTATCCGGCCTTGGCCAACATCGGATAGGCGATGGAACCGAGCGCCACGGTGGTCGCTACGCCCGACCCCGACGGTCCGCCCAACAAAAAAGACGCAAGCGTCACCGCCCGGCCGCCGCTCGTCGGCTTTCCGCCCATCAGGTTGAACGAGAAATCGATGAAGAAGCGGCCCGCGCCCGAGAACTGCAGGACGGCGCCGAAGATCGTGAACAGGATGATAAGCGTCGACGAAACGTTGACGGCGGTACCGAAGACGCCTTCGAGCGTCATGTAAAGGTGACCGATCAAACGATCGATATCGTATCCGCGATGCGTCCAGGGCGGCGGCAGGTACGGACCGAAGATCGCATAGGCGATGAAGACCACCGACACCACAGGCATGATCAGTCCCGTGCTGCGCCGCGTCGCTTCCAGCAGCAAAATCAGAAAGACGACGCCGAACCACACGTCGGTCTGGTTCGGCAACGTGGACCGATCCATGAGATCGTCGCCGCCCTGGATCAGGTACCAGATGGTCGCAACCGAAGCCAAGGCCGCCACCACGTCCCAAGGCATCAGGCGGTTGCGGAACCGCTTCGCCGCCGGAAACAGGAGATAAATCAGAAACAGCGCAAAACCGACATGGACGGCGCGCAGGATCGGCGGGCTGATGATGTCGTACGCGCCGTAGAGGTGAAACAGCGTCATGGCGACGGCGGTGCCCGTCACGAACCATCCGAGCCAGCCGCCGAACCGGTTGGTCGCACCTTCTTCGGCTTCGACGTACTCCTCTGCCTTCTTAATCGCCTCGTCGCTGATCTGGGCGTTAACCGCTTCGTTCCCCGGCCGAGCCGTCATTCGTCCTCCCAGCTACTGTCGCGCCACCCGCCTCCCGAGCAGTGACGCGAGAACCCGCAGAAGTAGAATAGGCTGAGCGCCCCGCTCCGGCTACCCGAAGCGGGGCGCCCGCTTTACTCGAAAGACGCCGTCGTCAGTTTGTGACTTTGACCCCTTTTTCGGCGTAGTACTTGAGCGCGCCGGGATGGAACGGTACCGGCGAGTTCGCCTGCTGCTGGTCCTCGAACGTCACCTCGGCGGCTGACTTGTGGACGGCGATCCATTCGTCCTTGTGCTCGAAGATCGTTTTCACGATCTGGTACGCCATCTCGTCGCTCATACTCGCGTGTGCGACCAGAATATTCCAGACATTGGCCTGGTGGTTGTCCTTGTCCTGTCCCGGATAGGAGCCGGCCTTGATGACGCCCCTGGCGTAGAGCGGGCCGTATTTCTCGTTCATCTTCGGAACGAGATCGGCGTGATCGATCAGCTTGATCTTGACCCCGGGGGTCGCACCGAGATCGGTCACGGCCGAGGTGGGCACGCCGCCGACCCAGAAATAAGCGTCGATCTTGCGGTCCTTGAGCGCGTTGGTCGATTCGGCAGCGCCGAGTCGCTCGCGGATGAGGTCCTTGTTCGGATCTATCCCGGCAGCCTCGAGCACCCGGAACGCCATCACCTCGGTCGCGCTTCCCTGCGATCCGGTCGACACGCGCTTGCCCTTGAGGTCCTGGATCGTGTTGATGCCCGTGCCCTCCACCGTAACGACGTGCATGCGGTTCGGATAGAGAACAACGAGCGTCCGGTGATCGACCTTGCTGCCGGAGAACTTGCCCTGGCCGGTGTGCGCATCGAGGCTTGCATCGGCCATGGTGAAGCCGATGTCGGCACGCTTCGCGCCGATCAGCTTCAGGTTGTCGACCGAGCCACCGGTAACCTCCGCCGTGGCCTGCCAGCCCGGTACGTACTTCGTCAGCAGGTTGGCCAACCCGCCGCCGAGCGGATAGTACACGCCGCCGGTTCCTCCGGTGACGATCGACAGATTTTGTTGCGCGAAGGCGGTGCCTGCCAGATTGATGCCGATCAGCAGCGCCACGCTCCATATCAGACGTTTCATTCGTTCTCTCCCTAAGCAGGCATTATTTGGTGCCGCGCCGCCGGCAGCGGACACAGCTTTGCCGGCCCCGACTATATAATTTCGCCGCGTGCGTATCTACACTGTCTGGATCGGGCCGTTTCGCGGCATTGCTCCTGCCTTTTGAGGCCTCATGCCGTGCCGTTTCACCGTATGGTCCCCTTCCGGGTTCCTGCACGTCGCCCTGATCGTTGCGGTGGTGGCGGTGCTCACCCCGCTGCGACCGGCAGCGGCGTCCGGCCCTGATCTACCTGCATGGCGGGCACCGATCGGGCGCGACCATCCTCTCGTTGGCCGCATCTTCCGCATCGCCGGGCAGGCACCGGCGACTGCACTCGCCCCGCTCGAGGTCGTTCATGCGCTCGAGAGGACCGATTTCATTCTTCTGGGGGAGAAGCACGACAATCCAGATCATCACGCGTTGCAGGCATGGACGATCACGGCACTCGCGCACAGCGGACGCCGGTCGGCGATCGCGCTGGAGATGATCGGCAGCGATCAGGCGCCGGCGCTCGCGCGCTATCTGGCGGCACCCGATGCCGACGCGGTCGGCCTTGGCGAAGCGGTCGGCTGGCGGGCGCGTGGCTGGCCGGACTGGGAAATCTATGCCCCGATTGCCCGCGCCGCGCTTCAGGCGAACCTGCCTATCGTGGCGGCAGACATCGCGTCGAAAATTCAGCAGCAGGTCAGCCGAAACGGCATCGCCTCCCTGCCCCCGGAATTGCGCACGCGGCTCGACCTCGACGTCGGCTTCGATGCCGCACAGGCAGCTTCCCTCGCAACCGAGCTTCGGGCCAGCCATTGCGGACACGTGTCCGAGGAAAAGCTGCCGAACATGATGGACGTGCAACGCATGCGCGACGCGCATATGGCCCATGCGCTGGTCGCTGCGGCAGCCCTGCCTCGGGTCGACGGCGCCATTCTGATCGCCGGCATCGGCCATGTCCGCCGTGATCGCGGGATTCCCTGGCAGCTCGAACGGATGGCGCCAGGCCGGACCGTTGCCGTTGTCGCCTTCATCGAGGTCGACCGATCGCGTCCAAATGTCGATGACTACGATGTCGTCGGACGGTTCGACTACGTCTGGTTCACGCCTCGCCTCGACGACGAGGATCCGTGCATCAGGTTCTTCGAGCGTCTGCGGCGTCCACGGCCGCAATAGCACCGGTACCGGCCTTGCATCTTGCGCCTCGCACCCACGCTTGCGCAGCAGATCGACGATTGCGTGCACCGGACCGCGTCGCTAGTCTCGCCGCCGAATCGAAGCGGAGGAACCTACGATGCAGATGACCGGCGAGTACCGGATTCCAGCGCCGCGGGATGTGGTTTGGCGCAGCCTCAACGATCCGGACATCCTGAAGCAGTGCATTCCCGGGTGCGAGACAGTCGACAAGGTCTCCGATACGGAGTTCACGGCCAAAGTGGCGCTCGCCGTCGGTCCGGTGAAGGCGAAGTTCAATGGCAAAGTGACGCTCAGCGACCTCGATCCCCCGAACGGCTACACGATTTCCGGTGAGGGGCAGGGTGGCGTCGCCGGTTTCGGGAAGGGTTCCGCGACGGTGAAACTCGAGTCCGAAGGGCCATCGACGACCTTGCTTCGCTATACCGCGCAGGCGACCGTCGGCGGCAAGCTCGCGCAGGTCGGTGCCCGCCTCATCGATGCAACCGCGAAAAAGCTCGCCGATGAGTTCTTCAGCCGGTTTGCCCAGGCTGTCGCCGTAGCGCCCGAGGCCGAGCCTGCGCCGGCAGCCGAGCCGTCGGTTGCGCCGGCTCCCGAGGCCGCGACGCCGACGCCCGCCACCGATGCGACGGGCCCGCACCCGACGGCATCGCGCCCCGCGTTACCGCCGCGCGTTTGGATTCCGGCGCTGATCGCGGCAATCGCCATCCTGCTTTGGCTTGTCACGCGCTCGTAACTTGCTTCCCTTTCCACGCTCTTGACGGGTTTGGAACGTCGCAGGAAACTTAGTTAATCAACGCTTGGGAAACGCCGAATGATATCGGTGGGAGGTGTCGCATGCCGCACGTGTCCTTGACCGTCAACGGAAAACCGGCGTCGGCCGACGTCGAGAATCGCACGCTGCTCGTACAGCTTTTGCGAGAGAAGCTTGGGCTGACGGGAACGCATGTCGGCTGCGACACCAGCCAGTGCGGCGCGTGTGTCGTCCACGTCAACGGCCGCTCGGTCAAGAGCTGCACGATTCTCGCCGTGCAGTGCGAGGGCGCGAATGTCACGACCATCGAAGGGCTTGCAACCGACGGCAAGCTCCACCCGATGCAGGAGGCGTTCCGCGAAAATCACGGGCTTCAGTGCGGCTTCTGCACGCCCGGCATGGTGATGAGCGCGCTCGATCTCGTGAAGCACAACCCCGATCCCAGCGAGCGCGAAGTTCGCGAATGGCTCGAGGGTAATCTCTGTCGCTGCACGGGTTATCACAACATCGTCAAGTCCATCCTGGCCGGTGCCGCCGCCATGCGCGGCCAGCCGACCAAGGCTGCCGCAGAGTGAGAGGTGAGCCATGGCACCCCGGGATGATGGAATCGGCGCCGCCGTACGGCGCAAGGAGGATTTCCGTTTCCTGACCGGCCGCGGACTGTACGTCGACGACATCGTGCGTCCGGGCCAGCTTTACGCCTATATCCTGCGCTCACCGCACGCTCATGCGGAGATCCGGGCGATCGACACCGCCAAGGCGATGCGTGCGAAGGGCGTCGTCGCCGTGTTCACCGGCGCCGACATGGCCAAGGACAACGTCGGCAGCCTGCCCTGCGGCTGGCAGGTCAAGAACAAGGACGGCAGCCCGATGAATGAGCCGCCGCACCCGCCGCTCGCCGTCGACCGCGTGCGCCACGTCGGCGATCCCGTGGCGGTGGTGATCGCCGACAGCCGCGAGGCGGCGAAGGATGCCGCTGAACTGGTTGAGATCGACTATCGCCCCCTGCCCGCCGTCGTTTCCGTGGCGGAGGCGATCAAGCCCGGCGCGCCGCAGGTGTGGGACATCGCGCCCGGCAACACGTGCTACGACTGGGAGATCGGCGACAAGGCTGCCGTCGATGCCGCGTTCAGCCGAGCGCACCACGTCGCGCGGATCGAACTCGTCAACAACCGCCTGGTACCCAACGCGATGGAGCCGCGCGCGGCAATCGGCGATTTCGACCCGGCATCGGGCGAGTACACGCTCTACACCACGAGCCAGAACCCGCACGTGATCCGCCTGCTGATGGGCGCGTTCGTGCTCCACATCCCCGAGAGCAAGCTGCGGGTCTATGCGCCCGACGTCGGCGGCGGTTTCGGCTCCAAGATCTTCCATTACGCCGAGGAGGCGATCGTCACCTGGGCTGCCGGCAAGGTGAAGCGGCCGGTCAAGTGGACGGCGGAGCGCTCGGAGTCCTTCATGACCGACGCCCATGGACGCGATCACGTTACGCGGGCCGAGCTCGCGCTCGACCGCGACGGCAAGTTCCTGGGGCTGCGCGTCTCCACGCTCGCCAACATGGGCGCGTATCTGTCGACCTTCGCGCCCTGCGTGCCGACCTACCTCTATGCGACGCTGCTCGCCGGCGTGTACACGACGCCGGCGATCTACGCAGAAGTGCGCGCCGTGTTCACCAACACGGTACCGGTCGACGCGTATCGCGGCGCCGGCCGGCCCGAGGCCACGTATCTGCTCGAGCGTCTCGTCGACGTGGCCGCCCGCGAGATGAACATTGATCCGGTCGAGATCCGCCGTCGCAACTTCATCGCGCCGGACGCCTTCCCCTACCAGACGCCGGTCGCACTGCAATATGACAGCGGCAACTACCACGCGACCTTGGACCAGGCGCTGAAGGCCGCCGACTGGGCCGGCTTCCCGAAGCGGCGCGAGGAGGCGCGCAAGCGCGGCAAGCTGCGGGGCATCGGTATCTCGACCTATATCGAGGCCTGCGGCATTGCACCGTCGAACGTCGTCGGCGCGCTCGGTGCGCGCGCCGGCCTATACGAAGCGGCCGAGGTCCGCGTCCATCCGACCGGAACCGTCACCGTGTTTACCGGCTGCCACAGCCACGGTCAGGGCCACGAGACGACCTACGCCCAGCTCGTCGCCGAAGGGCTGGGCATTCCCATCGAGAACGTCGAGATCGTCCACGGCGATACGGCCAAGATCCCCTTCGGTATGGGGACATATGGTTCACGCTCGCTCGCGGTCGGCGGCTCGGCGATCGTGCGGGCGATGGACAAGATCATCCGCAAGGGCAAGAAGATCGCCTCACACCTGCTCGAAGCCGCCGAAGCGGATATCGAGTTCAAGGATGGCAAGTTCACGGTCGCCGGCACGGATCGCAGCAAGACGTTCGCCGAAGTCGCGCTTGCCGCCTATGTGCCGCATAACTATCCGCTCGATGAACTCGAGCCCGGGCTCGACGAGACGGCGTTCTACGATCCCAAGAACTTCACCTTCCCGGCCGGCTGTCATATCTGCGAGGTCGAGATCGACCCCGACACGGGCGTGACCCAGGTCGTCAACTTCACCGCTGTCGACGATGTCGGGCGCGTGATCAATCCCATGATCGTCGAAGGCCAGGTTCAGGGTGGCGTCGCGCAGGGCATCGGTCAGGCATTGCTCGAGAACTGCGTCTACGACGAGAACGGGCAGCTGCTGACCGGGTCGATGATGGATTACACGATGCCGCGCGCCGACAACCTGCCCTCCATTGCCGTGTCGACGCATACGACGCTGTGCACGCACAACCCGCTGGGCGTGAAAGGATGCGGCGAAGTCGGTGCGATCGGCGCACCGCCGGCAGTGATCAACGCCATCGTCGATGCCCTGTCGTCGTACGGCATCACTCACATCGATATGCCAGCCACGCCCCAGCGCGTCTGGAAAGCGATCCAGGACGCTCGCATGAAGCAGGCGGCCTGATAAGGAGGACGTTCGCGATGTACGATTTCGCCTATCACCGGCCGACGAACCTTGCCGACGCGGCGCGCCTCGCCAAGGAGGCCGAGGCCAAGCTCATGGCCGGCGGAATGACGCTGATCCCGACGCTGAAGCAGCGCCTCGCCAAGCCGTCGGCGGTCATCGATCTGGGGGCCATCTCCGACCTCGTCGGCATCCGGGTCGAAGGGGGGCGTTTGACGATCGGCGCCCTGACGACGCACGCCGATGTTGCCCGTTCGGCGGAGGTCCGGCGGACCATTCCGGGCCTCGCCGATCTCGCCAACGGCATCGGTGACCCACAGGTCCGCAACCGCGGCACCATCGGCGGCTCGCTCGCCAACAACGATCCGGCGGCGGACTATCCTGCCGCGGTGCTAGGTCTGGGCGCCACGATCCAAACCAACGAGCGGTCGATCGCCGCCGACGACTACTTCAAGGGCTTGTTCGAGACGGCGCTCAAGGAAGGTGAAATCATCACGGCGGTGCATTTCCCGATCCCGGAAAAGGCCGCCTACGCCAAGTTCCCGAACCCTGCCTCGCGCTATGCCATCATCGGCGTGTTCATCGCCAAGGGCCCGCAGGGCGTACGCGTCGCCGTCACCGGCGCCGGCAACGGCGTGTTCCGCGTCAAGGCGATGGAAGACGCGCTCGCAAAGAACTGGTCGGCCGATGCAATCAACGACATCACCGTGCCGGCCTCGGAGTGCAACAGTGACATTCATGCCTCCAGCGAGTACCGCGCCCATCTGATCGGCGTCATGGCCAAGCGCGCGATCCAGGCGGCCGGCTGACGCTCCAAGGGCTTGGGCGTATCGGGTGATCCGGTGTCCCGCCCCGATGTTTCACGGGTTGGACGGCGGGACACCAAAATTTTTTGATCTCAATGCTTTATGGGGGCCCCTTCATTGATCTTGCGCATCGCATGAGGATGGCGAATAAAATATAGGTAGTTCAGGTTCTTATCCTATCTTCTTAAAGTTTGACTTGACGCCCTGCGGGGCCCGCCGGCGCATGAAACGCGCACATCTCGCCCGTGGCGGCAGACTGTCCTAACATCGGACCGACCGGTTTTCCGGTCCGTCGTTTTCCACGAACCTCCGACGACTTCTCTCCATATGCCAGCCCAACCCTCCCCGTCTCGTACCCAGCTTGCTTCGGTCGATGATGCGTTGGCTCTGTTGAGGGCCGGCGACTACGTCGCCGACCGCAGCCTGGCGACCGCTGTATTTCTGGCGTTGCGCCTTCACCGCCCGCTGTTCCTCGAAGGCGAGGCCGGCGTCGGCAAGACCGAGATCGCGAAGGTGCTCGCGGCCGTGCTCGGTCGGCGGTTGATCCGGCTGCAATGCTACGAGGGTCTCGACATCGCCGCGGCGGTTTACGAATGGAACTACCCCCGCCAGATGCTCGAGATCCGCCTTGCCGAGGCCACCGATACGAGCCGCGCCTCGCTGGATGAGGAGATCTTTTCCCACCGCTTCCTGATCCGCCGTCCGCTGCTGCAGGCGCTGGATCCGCACCCGGAGGGCCCGCCGGTATTGCTGATCGACGAACTCGACCGCGCCGACGAGCCGTTCGAGGCCTATCTGCTGGAAGTGCTCAGCGATTATCAGATCACCATTCCCGAGCTGGGCACGATCAAGGCCCCGGCGCCGCCGATCACTGTCATCACGTCGAATCGCACGCGCGAAATCCATGACGCCCTGAAACGGCGCTGTTACTACTACTGGGTCGATTACCCGGACGCGGCGCGCGAGCTCGAGATCCTGCGCGTGAAGGCGCCGGGCGCGGCCGCGACGCTGACGCGTCAGGTCGTCGGGTTCGTTCAGCACATACGCAACATGGAGCTGTTCAAGCCGCCGGGCGTGGCTGAGTCGATCGACTGGCTGCGCGCGCTCGTCGAGCTCGATCGCATCAGCCTCGATCCTGCGACGATCAACGATACGCTGGGCGCCCTGCTGAAGTACCAGGACGACATCACGCGCATCCGCGGCGCCGAGGCCGAGCGCATTCTCGCTCAGGTACAGGCGGAACTTGCCGCCTCGGTGCCATGAACACCGAGCAGGACACCGCGCGCCACGGCACGCTCGTCGACAACATCATGCATTTTGCCCGCGTGCTCCGCGCCGCCGGCCTCCCGATCGGTCCCGGACGGATACTGGAAGCCGTGCGCGCCGTCGAGACGGTCGGCCTTGCCCGGCGCGAAGACTTCTATTGGGCGCTCCATGCCGTGTTCGTGAACCGGCACGATCAGCACGAGGTGTTCGATCAGGCGTTCCGCGTGTTCTGGCGTGATCCGCAAGTCATGCAGCGGATGATGTCGTTGCTGCTGCCCCAGGTGAAGGCGGAGCTGGAGCAGCAGGGCGAGCCTCTCATGCGCCGCATCGCCGAGGCGCTTCAGCCCGACCAACGCTCCCAGACGCGGCCGCCGGTCGAGACCGAGGAGCGAATCGACGCGGTGATGACGTTCTCCGATCGCGAAATCCTGCGGAAGAAGGATTTCGAACAGATGTCGGCCGCCGAACTCGCGGCTGCCAAGCGCGCCCTTGCCCAGCTTCGGCTGCCGATCGGCGAGGTCGTAACGCGGCGCTTCCGGCCGGATGCGGCCGGGAGCCGTGCCGATCTGCGCGCGACGTTGCGCGCGATGGTTCGGTCGGGCGGCGACGTGATCACCCTCAAGTTCCGCAAGCCACGCCTGCGACCGCCGCCGCTCGTCGTCCTGTGCGACATTTCGGGCTCGATGGAGCGTTACTCGCGGATGTTCCTGCATTTCCTGCACGCGATCGCCAATGATCGCGACCGCGTGCATACCTTCCTGTTCGGAACGCGGTTGACGAACGTCACGCGCCAGCTCCGCGACAAGGACGTCGACCGTGCGCTGGCGAAGGTGGCCGCAAGCGTGAAGGACTGGTCGGGCGGTACCCGTATCGGTCGCTGTCTCGCCGAATTCAATCTCCGGTGGGCGCGCCGCGTACTGGGACAGAATGCCGTGGTGCTGTTCATCAGCGACGGGCTCGATCGCGATGCCGGCGCCGGACTGAGCCGGGAGATGGAGCGTCTGGCGAAATCGTGCCGACGGCTGATCTGGCTCAATCCGCTGTTGCGCTATGCCGGGTTCGAGCCAAAATCTCTGGGTATGCGGGCCATTCTGCCGCATGTGGACGATTTCAAGCCGGCACACAACCTGGAAAGCCTGGAGGACGTCGCCCGCGTCCTGACCGAAACGCCGGTGCGGCGATCCAGGCACCCGGTACGGAGGATAGCGGCATGAACGACGTGGAAGACATTCTGGGACAGGCGGCGGCGTGGCGCCGCGCTGGACGCGGCGTCGCGGTCGCGACAGTCGTGTCGACCTGGGGTTCCAGCCCCCGTCCGGTCGGCAGCCAGTTGGCCGTGGACGACCAGGGCAACTTCGTCGGTTCGGTTTCGGGTGGCTGCATCGAGGGCGCGGTGATCAAGGAGGCCCTGGATGCCATCGCCACGGGCAAGCCCCGCCTGCTCGACTTCGGCGTGACCAATCAGCAGGCCTGGGAGGTCGGCCTCGCGTGTGGCGGTAAGGTGCAGGTTTATGTCGAGCGGCTGGAATGAAACGCGAGATCCTCGATGAGCTGTTGGCCGCACGTGCGGCCGCTCGATCCGTCGCGCTCGCGACGAACCTCGGCACGGGACAGCAGCTCCTGATCTATCCCGATGGCACCAAGGGCGATCTCAACCTCGACGCCGATGTGATCACGGCGGCCCGCGAGGCGCTGAAGGCCGATCGCAGCACCACGCTGAAGACTCCGGACGGCGACGTTTTCATACAGGTGCATAATCCGCCGCCGCGCCTGTTCATCGTCGGTGCCGTCCACATTGCCCAAGCGCTTGCCCGCATGGGGCAGCTCGCCGGCTATGGCGTCACGATCATCGATCCGCGCCGGAGCTTTGCGGGCGGCGGCCGCTTCGAAGGGTACGATGTCACCGGCGAGTGGCCGGACGAGGCACTGGAACGGCTCAAACCCGATATTCGCAGCGCCGTGGTGACGCTGACCCACGATCCCAAACTCGACGATCCGGCGCTCTCGACCGCCCTGCGCTCGCCCGCTTTCTACATCGGCGCCCTGGGCAGCAAGAAGACCCATGCTGCGCGTCTCGAGCGCCTGCGCCGCGCCGGCTTCGGCGACGATGCGCTCGCCCGCATCCATGGGCCCGTGGGGCTCGATATCGGCGCGATCTCGCCGGCCGAGATCGCCATTTCGATCATGGCGCAGATCACGCAGAAGCGCCGGCAGGGAGCGAACGCATGAAGTTCGGCGAAATCCCGGTTGCCGACGCCGAAGGCACCATCCTCGCCCATTCGATCCGTCTCGGCAGCGTCAACTTGAAGAAGGGGCGTGTGCTGTCGCGCGATGATGTCGAGGCGCTGATGCAAGCCGGCCATGCCGTCGTGACTGCCGCCCGACTCGAGCCGGGCGACGTCCCCGAGGACGAGGCCGCTGCCAATGTCGCGGCCGCGCTTGCCGGCGACAATCTTACCGTCGGTGCCGCGTTCACCGGACGGGCGAACCTGTACGCGTCGGTGCGGGGCGTCGCCGTCATCGATACGGCGCGGATCGAGCGCATGAACCTGACTGACGAATCGGTCACCATCGCGACCGTTCCGCCGTTCGCCTTGGTCGAGCCGCGGCAGATGGTGGCCACGGTCAAGATCATACCCTTCGCTGCACCGCAGTCGGCTGTCGCGGCATGCCAGGCCATCGCGGCGGAGGCACGGCCGCTCATTCGTGTCGCCCCCTTGCGGCGCAAGTCCGTCGGCCTCGTGCAGACGCGGCTCCCCGGCCTCAAGCCCAAGGTGTTCGAGAATACGGTCAACGCGACCCGCGCCAGGCTCGCCGCGTTGGGAAGCGAGCTCGTCGCCGACCGCATCTGCGACCACAGCCACGATGCCGTCGTCGCGGCCGTCGCCGAGCTCCGCGATCGTTGCGACTTGATCCTCATTCTCGGCGCTTCGGCGATCGTCGACCGGCGCGACGTGATTCCGTCCGCGATCGTGTCCTCCGGCGGCGAAATTCTACACTTCGGAATGCCGGTCGACCCCGGCAACCTCCTGCTGCTGGGCCGGATCGGCACGATGCCGGTCATCGGATTGCCGGGATGTGCACGCTCGCCGAAGCTCAATGGTTTCGATTGGGTGCTGCAGCGGCTCCTTGCCGACCTGCCGGTCTCGGCGGCCGACATCATGCGGATGGGCGTCGGTGGCCTCCTGACCGAGATCGCGACACGGCCGCTGCCGCGCCAGGAGGCGTCGCCCGAACTGGGTGCCGGTATTCCGCGTGCCCCGCGGATTGCCGCCATCGTTCTCGCTGCCGGCCAGTCCAGCCGCATGCAAGGCACGAACAAGCTCCTCGCCGAAATCGACGGCCGGCATATGGTCGAGCGCGTGCTTGATGCGGCGCTGGGTTCGCAGGCTCGCCCCGTCATTGTCGTCACCGGACACGACGGCGCCCGAATCCGCGCCGCGCTCGCGGGGCGCGACGTAACGATCATCGACAATCCGAACTACGCCGAAGGACTCGCCTCATCGATTCGGGCCGGCCTCGCCGCCGTACCCGCCGATATCGACGGCGCGATCTTTCTCCTCGCCGACATGCCGCGCGTCACCTCCGCCCATATCGACCGGTTGATTGCCGCGTTCAATCCGGTCGAGGGCCGCGCCGTCTGCGTTCCGACCTATCGGGCGAAACGCGGCAATCCGATTCTCTGGGCGGCCCGTTTCTTCCCCGAGCTGCGCAACCTGTCCGGCGACAGCGGCGCCCGCGTCCTGCTCGGCGCGCATGCGGACCTGACCGTCGATGTCGAAATGCCGGACGACGGCGTACTCGTCGATGTCGACACGCCGGAGGCGCTCGCGGCCGTCCGGGCCGGCGCGAAAGCCCTGGCATGAGTCTCGACCTCGCCGCGATCCGCGCGCGCTTCCCGATCCTGTCGCGCCGCATCGGTGACGCACCGCTTCATTACCTGGACAACGCGGCAACCGCTCAGATACCAGACGTCGTGCTCGATGCCGTGCGGCACTTCGAGACGACGTCGCGCGCGAATGTCCATCGCGGCGTCCATCGCCTGGCCGAAGAGGCCACGACCGCGTACGAGAGTGCCCGCGAGACGATAGCGCGCTACCTGAACGTCGCGCCCGACGAGGTCGTCTTCACGTCGGGTGCGACGGGCGCGATCAATCTCGTTGCCCATAGCTTCGGCGACGGGTTTTCGCCCGGCGACGAGGTCGTGATCACGGCGCTCGAGCACCACAGCAATATCGTCCCCTGGCAGATGCTGCGCGACCGCCGCGGCATCGTGCTCAAATGGATCCCGGTCACGGCCGAGGGGCGCCTCGACCTGTCGGTACTCGACCGCGTGGTCACGGATCGGTGTCGGCTGATCGCCGTGACGCATGCCTCCAACGTGACGGGTGCGGTCACGGACGTCGGCGCGATTGTCGCGGCCGCGCGCAAAGTCGGGGCGCGCGTGCTGCTCGACGGCGCACAACGCGCCCCGCACGGCCCGATCGACCTCCCGGCGCTCGATGTCGACTTCTACGTGCTGTCGGGCCACAAGATGTTCGCGCCAAGCGGCGTCGGCGTGCTGTGGGGCCGACGCTCGCTGCTCGAGGCCATGCCGCCTTTCCTCGGCGGCGGCGAGATGATTCGCACCGTGACGCTGGATCGCAGCACTTACGCGGCTCCGCCGCACCGGTTCGAGGCCGGTACGCCGCCGATCAGCGCGGCGATCGGGCTCGGTGCCGCCGCGCAATGGCTGATGACGCTCGACTGGCCGGCCGTTTCGGCCCACGAACTCCGGTTGACGCAGCGTCTCCTCGATGGCCTGCCGAAGGCCGCACGTGTCGTCGGCCCGACCGGGCTTCAGGAACGGCTGCCGGTCGTGTCTTTCGCGGTCGACGGCGCACACCCGCATGACATCTGTCAGATGCTCGACCGACGCGGTGTGGCATTGCGCGGCGGCCATCACTGCGCGCAGCCGCTGATGGACCATTTCGGCATCCCGGGCACGACGCGCGCCAGCATCGCGCTCTATAATGACGTGGCCGATATCGACGCGCTGCTCGAGGGTCTGGACGATGCAATCCGCCGCCTGACATGACCGACGAGCTTTATCATCAGGCGATTCTGGATCGTGCCAAGGCGGCGCACCGTGCCGGCCGACTCGAAGCGCCGGATGCGAGCGTCACGATCGACAATCCGCTCTGCGGCGATCGCGTCACCATGGACTTGCGTCTCGGCGGCGACCGCATTGCCGATCTGTCCCACCATGTCCGCGGCTGCGTGCTGTGCCAGGCGGCGGCCTCGGTGATCGGCGAACATGCCGTCGGCGCCACGGTCGAAATGGTCAACGCTGCCGAAGACGCGCTTCGCGCCATGCTGCGGGGTGATTCCATCGCGGTGCCGTGGCCGGATCTTTCCGTTTTCTCACCCGTGAAGCACTACCGAAGCCGTCACGACTGCGTTCTTCTGCCGTTCGAGGCCTTGCGTACGGCGATCGCCGAGGCGCGCAAGAAAGGACCGTGACCCGGATTGCGCCGTTTCTGAACATCCGCCGGATCCGGCTGACGACGGGCCTCGTCCTTTTCACCTAATGTCCTGACCCATTTCCTGAATCACGCGGCCGGCCTCATCTCATTGGCCGCGTTGGAGGACGTGCGTCTCTGGTTCCTGTGGCTGTGGCGCAATCCGGTCATGACGATCCTCCTTTACGGGTCGCTCGTCATTCACTTCCTGCTGGCGCTGTGGGCGATCTACCGGCGTCGACGGCTGTTTCGCATGCCGCTGGCCGAGGCGCTGCAGCTCATCCTTGGCCTCATGATCGTGCCACTGCTCGGCCAGCACGTCCTCGGTACACGGCTGGCGGGGAACTCTACGACGTCACGGATTCCTACGTGTACGTCCTGCTGAATCTCTGGTATGCTGACTCAGGCAACGGCATTCGTCGTCGCCTGGATTCACGGGTGCCTGGGTTTGTTCTTCTGGCTGCGCCTGCGGCCGGTCCATGCACAGCTTCAATCGGTGCTCTATGCCGGCGCCCTGCTCGTACCGGTGCTCGGCCTGCTCGGTTTCTAGGGCGCGGGGCGCGACGTCGTCGAGTTCGCACGTGATCCCGTCTGGCTGCAGGCGGCGCTTGCGGACATCGAGCCGCCGTCCGACGCCGAGATCATCCGGCTCGGGGCGATCCTGTACTGGATCAACGCGGCTTTCGCCGGCGCCGTCGCGGTCACCCTCCTCGCCCGCGTCGTCCGCGGCCTCGTCGAGCGGCGGCGCGGGCCGGTGCGCCTTACCTATCCCGGCGGGCGGGAGGTGATGATCGTCCCCGGCATGTCGGTGCTGGAGGCGAACCAGCTGACCGGGATTCCGCACGCCTCCGTGTGCGGGGGCCGCGGCCGACGGCGCAGGAGCGCCTCGTTCTCGCCCGCGTGAGCGCGCCGCCCAACGTGCGACTTGCCTGCCAGATCCGCCCGCGCGCCGACCTCGCGGTCACCCCGCTGCTGCCGGCGAGCGTGGGTCCGGTCGCCGCATACGGGTGGCCGGCCCATACGCATGGGCAGGAGCAGGAAATCGTCATCATGTTCGCCGATCTGCGCAACTTCACGGCGTTTACCGAGCATCGGCTACCTTACGACGTCGTCTTCGTTCTCAACCGCTACTTCGCCGCGATCGGCCACGCGATCGAGCGTGCCGGCGGCCGTGTCGACAAGTTCATCGGCGATGGCGTCATGGCCCTGTTCGGTATCGATGCCGGCCCGGCGAATGGCGCAAGGGCCGCGCTTGCCGCCGCACGCGCCTTGGGCGAGGTGATGGGCGAACTCAACATGGCGCTGCGACACGACCTCGACCGGCCGCTCCGGATCGGCATCGGCATTCATGTCGGTTCGGCGATCATCGGCGAAATGGGTTATGCGCGCGCCACGTCACTGACCGCCATCGGAGACGCCGTGAACGCGGCAAGCCGCATCGAGGCATTGACCAAGGAATACGGTGCCGAACTCGTGGTATCGGAACAGGTCGCGATCGCTGCCGGCGTCGACCTGTCCGCGTTTCCCGCGCACACGGTCGAGGTCCGGGGCCGACGCAAACCGCTGATGGTCCGTGTCCTGGCCTGTGCCGCCGATGTGCCCTTGCCGACGCAGGTGACGTCAGCGGCATCCGACGCTAGCTCTGCGGCTGGCCGCCCCTGAACCTCTCGATCCCGTCGCGCAGCTCGCGATATTCGGCGCATCGCGGCCCGCACACGCGCGACAGACGGCCGAGCATCTCTTCGGCTTTCGGCAGATCGTTCATGTCGAGGTACAGCTCGCCCAGATACTCCAAGGCCCCGCGGTGGTTGGGGTCGATTTCGAGGGCACGCGTGTAATGCACGAATGCCTGGTCCCGATTGCCGAGCTTGCGGTGGCTGTATCCAAGATAGTTGTACGCGTCCGCATCACGCGGATTGTCCGCCACGACACGATCCAGCAGCGCAATCGCCCTGTTCCAGTCCTGGGCCTTCACCGCCTTCTCGGCGTCGATCAGGCGCGTATCGCGCGCCTTGGCCGCCGGCGGCGAGCTGAACGACTCCATGCCCGGCGCCGGCGCGGCGCCAAGCGTCAGACCGACTGCCAATGCGGTCCCGATCAGGGACATGCGTCTTCTGTTCATGGCTATCTTCTCCTCGCCCTCCGCGCCACCCTGGCACCGGGCAGATGCCTGAGCCTGTCTCCGGCACCTGCAGCGGCCAAATCACGGTCGCGGGGTCGCCGCGAAATGGACACCGCCGTCCCGGCAATTATTCCGGTCCGATCACGCCAAATTCACATCGCGGGTGATGCACCCATTGGCATCCTCGCGTATAAGACTGCTGCGAGAAAGGACGAATGATGCTGCCACGATTTCGCCGCGCCGCTGCCCTCGGCGCAGGCTTTCTTCTCGTCGCCTGCGGCCCACCGGATAGCGCGGAGGTCCTTCGCAAGGCCGAGGGCGTTAAGACCAAGACGGAACTCGAGCGGGCGATCGGCCGGCCCGACGAGGTAAGCAAGCTCGGGCCGATCGAGACCTGGACCTACAAGACAAGCGACGGCGCCGTAAGCTTCCTGATCACCGGCGAACGCGTACAGATCGCTGCTGGCGGCAACCGGTCCCGTTAAGGATTGTACGGGCCGCGAATCGGCCGATTCGCGGCCCTCCGACCCGCCCGCCGCTGAAAAGCACGGCCGAAGTGCTTGCGCGGCTTGATTTTCCAGTCTGAGCCGATTAGATCACTCGGGCCGTTTCGGGCGGGCTGCCGGCCTTTGCGTCCCCATCGTCTAGAGGCCTAGGACTCCACTCTTTCAAGGTGGCGACACGGGTTCGAATCCCGTTGGGGACACCATTCGGCGGCCGCGCAGGCCTCTGCGCGCGTCTTTCGGTCATAAAGACGAGGCCACGGCGCCGGATCTCCCTCCATGCCGGGCCTTTGCGCACGTCTCCTGCACCACTATGCTTCCCTGCCCGCGTCGGAAACACGGCAGTGGGAGGGAGGAGACATGCTCGAGACGACGATCGCCGGCAGCCTGCCCAAGCCCGCATGGCTCGCCGAGACGAATAAGCTTTGGCCGCAATGGCGACAGGAAGGCGAGGCACTCGTCGAAGCGAAGCGCGATGCCACCCTCCTGGCGCTGAAAGAGCAGGAAGACGCCGGCATCGACATCGTCACTGACGGCGAACAGGCACGCCAGCATTTCGTACACGGCTTCCTCGAGCGAATCGACGGAATCGATTTCGGCCGGCGCGTGCGGATGGGCATCCGCAACAACCGCTACGAAGCCGAGGTGCCGACCGTCACGGGCGCGCTCAAACGCAAGGGGCCGGTCCATGCCTTCGAGGCGAAGCTTGCCCGCGCGCACACGACGCGGCGGCTCAAGTTCACGCTGCCTGGGCCGATGACGATCGTCGACACCATTACCGACGCGCACTACGGCGACAAGGTCACGATGGCGATGGCCTTCGCGCGGCTGCTGAACGAAGAGGCGCGCGAACTCGCCGCGATCGGGGTCGATGTGATCCAGTTCGACGAGCCGGCCTTCAACGTCTACATGGACGAGGTCAAGACGTGGGGCATCGAGGCGCTGCACGTCGCCGCCGATGGCCTCAAATGCAAGACCGCCGTCCACATCTGCTACGGCTATGGCATCAAAGCCAACATCGAGTGGAAAAAATCGTTGGGCGCCGAGTGGCGTCAATACGAGGAAATCTTTCCGGCGCTCGCCGCGAGCCGCATCGACCAGGTCTCGCTCGAATGCGCCAACTCGCGCGTGCCGATCGAGCTTCTGAGCCTGTTGAAAGGCAAGGACGTGCTGGTGGGCGCGATCGACGTCGCCAGCGACAAGGTGGAGACGCCTGAGCAGGTCGCCGCGACCATCCGCAGCGCCATGAAATACGTCCCGCCCGAACGCCTCTATCCCTGCACCAATTGCGGCATGGCGCCGCTCGACCGTCGGCTTGCGATCGCCAAGTTGTGGGCGCTTGCCGCCGGCGCTGCGATCGTACGGACCGAGCTCGGTCTGGTCTGACCGCAAGCGGTGGTCGGCGGCCGGCTGGATTTCTGCGGCGGCAAGCCCCGCTCAACGCTCGAGCGGTTTGCCGGCCAGTCACACCGTCCCACGCGCATAGCGCTGCTCGACCTCGGGTCCTTTGAGGCCGGACATGTCGCGCTTCACCTTGTACCCGACCTTCGTCTGAAGGTAGGCGAGATGGCGATAACCCTTCGGAAACCGCGCGAGCAGCTCCTGGTCCAGCGAAAGTTTGGCGGCGGGATCGACCGGATCGAGCCGGTCCTTCTCGTAAATCGGCTGGCGATGCACGATCCCCCGACGTCCCTGCCGCTCTTCCAGGAAATCGTAGAACCGGCCGGTGCTTGCACGCCGACAACCGTTTTTGTCGCGAGATCTGCACCAGAACCGCATCCAGGAAAAACGGGGCCAGGCAGGCAGGCCTTGCGTCACGCGAACACCGGACCGCGTGGCGATCGCTGGCACGGGCTGCGGATTGTGCTAATCTGTTGCAATGATTCGAATTACCGAACGCATCGCCATCGACGAGCGTGAAATCACCGAACGGTTCATCCGGGCTTCGGGACCCGGCGGTCAGAACGTCAACAAGCTCGCAACAGCCGTTCAACTTCGGTTCGATGTCCGTGGTTCGCACTCGCTGCCGGCAGACGTGCGAACGTGCGTCGAGCGGCTTGCCGGCCGCCGTCTGACGCAGGACGGCGTGCTGGTGATCACGGCGCAGCGCTACCGCACACAGGAGCGTAATCGGAAAGCGGCATTGGCGCGGCTCGTCGACCTTCTCCGCCGGGCCGCGGTCCCGCCGAAGCCGCGGCGTGCGACCAAGCCGACGGCGGCCGACAAGCGTCGTCGCCGGGAGGAGAAATCACGGCGCGCTGCAATCAAGACCTTGCGCCGGGTCAGCCCGACGCTTGACTAGGCTTTAGTCTGTCTTATCCCTGCCGCCGACGATGCGGCATCATCAACCCCTGGATCTGGGGTGTGCGGTACCGCATCCGGTCGCACACTCAGTTCAGCGTGCGATTCCCGCATCTGTAGGGCGCGGGTCTCGTCCCGGCCTCAGCCGATCCCGAGAAAACTCAGGATCGCCAGGACGATCACGATCAGTCCGACCAGATAGATAATCGAATTCACGGCAAAGCTCCCGGACGCACCTGAACAGGGCCATGAAACGGCCAATGACCGGTTACGTTCCCGCGAGCGGTATATCGGTGCCGCCACAGGCAATACGTGTCCCCACGTGTCCCCGGGATGCGACCTATCGTGATACCGCAGGTCTGACGAACGGATCGCGCGCAAAAAGAAGGCCGGCGCATCGCGCCGGCCAGGTTCACCCGAGGGGCGATTTCTTGCTCCTGATCCGGCTGGCCTGCGGCGTCCGGCCGGAGTCGCGCTTTCGCGTCGTTGCGGACCGCAGCGCCCACTGCCCTGTCACCGCCCGGCGCCGCGACAGTCTCAGCGATGCGCCCTTTTCTGTGCGATTTCGCGAACCGGCGCGAGCCAGCCGCGTTCCAGCCATGCTGCCGTCTCGCGCGTGACATACACGATGTCGAGCGCGAAATTGAAACTCCACCCGATCAGGAATGCGAACACATAACGCCGCAACATCGCTTTCCTCCCGGTGCCCGATGGGAATTGGAACGCATCGCGGCGCTGCCTGCAACATTTCGAAGTTTATCCAAGATGCATGATAGATTTCCTGTGCTTTCCCGCCGTTTCACCGGTGTTTGCCGCAATCTCGTCGCGCATCACCCGCGGTCCGGCATATTTCTTTCGCCGTTACCGTCGCCTAGATGCGTCACAGGATTGTCCCCGCAGTCACAGTCTTGTCCGTCCATCTCACAACCGGAAGCTGTTACACTTTCGGCGTACCATGTACGAGCAGGCGCAGACGCATGTGAGCAGACGTATGGACGACTTCGATCCCAAGCTCACCGACGATGACATCGACCTCGACCGTGTGGTCATCGATCCCGATTACCGTCGCCGCGTCATCCGCTTCCTGAACGCGGAGGCCAGCCGCAACGACGAATCGTTCCGTCGTTTCTCCCTGCCCACCAGCGCGCATTGATCCGTCAGAAGCCAAAGGAATGCGGCGCCGGACGCCGCGTCGGAAACCGAGAGCTGTTTGGACTCATTCGCCGACCGTTGGACGGCTCGTTACCCTCGCTGCACCGTTCGGTTCTCTGCGGCCCGGTTTCCGGTGTGACATGTGGAGAATTACGCGTACGGTCGTGCCTGCGTCCGTGCTGAGTTCGAACGTGGCGTCGATCTGCTCGGCCAGAACACGCATGAGCTTCAGGCCGAGCGAACGCATCTGAAGCGCTTCCCAATCCGCCGGCAGTCCGATGCCGTCGTCCGCGATGCACACGGTCGCACGCTCCGCCGTGCGCGCGACGTCCACCTGGATCGTCCCTGCGCGATCGCCGGGAAACGCATACTTGAAGGCGTTGGTGACCGCCTCGGTGACGAGCAGCGCCAGCGGTATCGCCGTGTCCAGATCGACATGCAGCGGTACGGATCGGATCTCCAGACGTACCTGCGGTTCGCGCGCAAAAAAGGTCGCGAGACGGCCACCCAGAAGGTTCAGATACTCGCCGAAGTCGATCTGCGCGATGTTATGTGAACGATAGACCAGCTCGTGAACCAATCCCATGGCCCGCACTTGACCGAGGCAGTCGTTGAAGCCGCGTTGGACCTCGGTATTGGCGAACTTGTTTGCGTAGAGATTGAGAAGGCTCGAAATGATCTGGAGATTGTTCTTGACCCGGTGATGCACCTCGCGGAGGAGGACGTCCTTCTCCGCAAGCAAAGTCCGCAGTCCCGCAGCCGTCCGCTCGACCTCCACCGTACGTTCCCGCACGCGTTGCTCGAGCGTCGTCGTCATCGCTTCGAGTTCTCCGCGTGCGACTTCCTCCAGGCGGGATCGCCAGATCGCCACGGCAACCAGCAGAAGAAGCGCTGCGAGCGCCAGGCCGGAGAAGATGCCCTGGAGCCGCGTTCCTTCGAGCCAGCGCGCGAAAATCGCACGCCGGTCGATCCCGACGCTGACATAGACCGGAAAGTCGTAAATCCGCTGATAGGTCTCGAGCCATTCGACCGCATCGATCGGCGAAACAGCGCGCTCGATCGTGCCCGCATCGCCGACCGCGCTCGCCGCAATGCCTTCGGGCCATTTGCGGAGGCCGGTTGCCTGGTCGGGCGGAAGTTGCGGATGGTGAATGATGACCGCCCAATCGGACCTGAACAGGTCGATGGAAATCGGATATCCGACCCGGATCGACCGATAGAAGGTCAGAAAATAGTTCGGATCGATCACCACGAGAGCCACACCATGGAACTTGCCGTCAGGCGTCTCGATCCGGCGCGACATGACGATATTGGTCGCGTCGACGACGGGGCTTCGCATTAACGTGCTGATGAACGGCCCGGCTTCCCCCGCCCGCTGATTCCGGAAGAACGCATGCTCGCCGACGCTGATCGGCGGTGCGGGAAACGCGCGAGTCGTGAGCCGTGCCACACCGGCCTCGTCGACGAGCCAAACGGCCGAAATGTAGTCGAACGTGTCGGTCAACCGGCGCAACCGGAGGTGACTCGTTTCAGACTGCTGGATCTCGTCCCAGCTCTGGCCCTGCGCTGTCTGAATCGCCTGCATGGCGACGAGATTGGCCGCATCGAAAACCCGACCCGCGTGCTCCGCAAGCATGTCGGCCAGATTGGCGGCGAGCTGTTCGGCCTCGTTGACGGTGGCACGCCATCGCACATGGGACAGCGCCCCGAACAGGATGATGGCGATCACGATCAGTCCACCACCCAGCAGTGCGATGATTCGTCGTGGCGACCACCCGCGGCGGAGCGCCTCTGGTTGCGCGGATCCGACTTGGCTGCGCATCGGCAGTTCGCGGGCTACGGCCATTATTCTCGAAAAACTCGCCTTGAACGTGTGTGAAACGCGGCACGCATGGCAGGCTCACCGCCGATCGGCCGGTGCCGACGAAAGAGCAGCAAGCTCGACCGTTTGCACCAGTCCCCGTGGCCGCCCCCTCCTTTCGGTCCAACCTAGTTCAGCGTGAGGTACGCCGTTCCGAGCCCAACGAGCACCATCGCCGCGAACGCTACGCTGATCAGCCAGGCAACCGATCGTTCCGGTATATGCTGCTGACCGCGCCCGGGCACGACCACGGACGATGTCGGCGATTCGGGATCGTTCTGGCGCATCTGATCTCGTGCGCTGGCTGCCAGCGCGAGGTCCGACGTCGGGCTGCCAGAGGCCTCGGAATCGGTGTGGAAGGACGCCGCTGCCGGATCGGGCACGGCAACCTTGTCATGGGTTTTTCCCCTGTCGATGACATGTCTGTAGCGTTCCGCCAGCCCGCCGCGCGCGATGGCACTCTCCTGTCACACGGTGTCACGGACATGTAACGCACAGGGCGCCCGTTCGGGCGTCGCGCCGGAACCGCCCCTTGTAAGGTTGCGTTTTGGAAACTGGGGCATTGGCCGCGCCGCATGGCCGGTCGCCCGCTTCGAAAGGAGCAAGGAATGGCACAAGGAACTCCCGCGTCGTCGTCGCGAACGACAACCGACGCATCCTTGTTGATCGTGCCCAGCGTCGTGCTTGGGGCGTATCTTCTGACCCGGCTGCCGTTCCGCTTCCTGTCGGGTGTGGCGCTCGGCTTCGTCGCCGGATGGGCGCTCCGTGGCAGCGAGAGCGAAGCCAACTGGGCTTCAAGTCGCGGCGGCCAATCGATCACACGCGGCCGCGAGTGGGTCGCCAAGCATGAGCCCGGCCCTAGCGGCCGCATGTCGACGCAGGAGAAGGTCGACGAAATGGGCGAGGATTCGTTCCCCGCAAGCGACCCGCCCTCCTATACGCCGACCAAGGCCGGAAAGCCGCGCGGAAGCGAGAAGAAAGGCTGAGCCGGCGTCCCCCTAAGCCGCTGCCGAATAGGCCGGCGCCGCATCCTCGATCTGCAACTGGACGCGCGTTTCGCCGCGCCACGTGTCGGCGCGTAGACAGCCGGCGACGTGCAGCCCGCTGCCGGCCCCTGCGAGCAGCGCATCGCCAAGCGCCGTGCCTGCCGCCCGGAAGGCAATCGCCGACAGGCGGCCGCCGCGCTGATCGGCGAGCTGACAACGGACGTGCTTTCCACCGACGATGTCGGCGCGCACGACGCGCACGTCGGTGAAGACAAAGCGCGGCTCGGGGTTGCCGACGCCATAGGGCCCGACCCGCTCGAGCAACGAGACCAGATCGGGCGATGCTGCGGTAACCGCCAGCGCCCCGTCGATCGTCAAGCGCGGCACGAATTCACCAGCAGCAAGATGCGCAGCCATGCGTTCGGCAAGAAAAGCCTTGAACGCTGGCAGTTGATCCCGCTTCACCGTGAAGCCGGCTGCCTGAATGTGCCCGCCGCCGTTGACGAGTAAGCCGGACTGACGCGCCGCGATGATGGCGGCGCCGAGATCGAAGCCGTTCGCGGACCGGCCCGACCCCTTCCCCACATCGCCTTCGAAGGCAACGACACAGGCCGGGCGCTCGTAATGCTCGCGCAGCCGGCCGGCGACGATGCCGATTACGCCCTGGTGCCACCCCTCGCCGGCAACTAGCACGAGCGGCCCTGCCTCGCCCGCGGCCGCGACCTGGGCATGTGCCGCCTCGAGCACCGCGGCCTCGATCGCCTGCCGTTCCCGGTTCAGCGCGTCGAGCCGTGCGGCGATCGCCCGCGCTTCGCCCGGATCGTCGGTCGTGAGCAGCCGTGCACCCAGGTCGGCCTCGCCGACACGGCCGCCGGCATTGACCCGCGGTCCGAGGAGGAACCCGAGATGATAGGCGCCGCAACGGTCCGTGAGCCGTGCCACCTCCGCAAGCGCGACGAGGCCCGGCTTGCGGCGCTGCTGGATGACCTTGAGTCCCTGCGCCACCAGTACGCGATTGAGCCCGGTCAGCGGTACGACGTCGCATACGGTCCCCAGCGCCACGAGATCGAGCAGGTCCAGCAGGTCCGGCTCGGCCACCCTTGCGTACCAGCCCTGCGCGCGCAGCACGCGGTTGACCGCGACGGCAAGGAGGAAGGCAACGCCGACGGCCGCAAGCTGACGATGCGGGCTGGTCTCGTCGATCCGGTTCGGGTTCACGACCGCGAGCGCCGGCGGAAGCTTCGGCTCGGCGGCATGATGATCGACGACGATCACCTCGACGCCCGCGCGGGTTGCCTCCTCGATCGGCTCATGCGCGGTCGTGCCGCAATCGACGGTCACGATGACGGACGCGCCCTCCGCCTTGAGGCGTCGCATGGCGGGTGCGTTGGGCCCGTAGCCCTCCTTCACGCGGTCGGGGATGTAGAACCGGGCCTTGCCACCGGCCTGCGTCAGGAAACGGTAGAGCACCGCCGACGACGTCGCGCCGTCCACGTCGTAATCGCCGAAGATCGCCACGAGCTCGCCCTTCATTACGGCGTGCGCGAGCCGGGCCGCGGCCTTGTCCATGTCGCGCAGATGCGACGGATCGGGAAGCTGCTCGCGCAGCCGGGGCTCGAGGAATCCGGGGGCGGCATCCTCGTCGATGCCGCGGCCGACCAGCACGCGCGCGACGATCTCGGGAATCGCCAGGCGCTGCGCCATGCCGAGTGCGGCGCGCTCGTTCGCGACCCGCATGACCCAGCGCTTTCCGTTCAGCGAACGTTCGACGCCGAGGAATGCATCCGTCGGCGCACGCGACATCTCGCCTCCGGCGCCCGGCTTACTCGTAGAAAGGCTTGATCGCAAAATTATGTGTCGCTTCGATGACGCGAACGGTTCCGGTCCGCGACCGCATGACGATCGAGTGCGTGGTCGCCCCGTCGCGCCAGCGCCGGACGCCGCGCAGCATGGTGCCATCCGTGACGCCGGTCGCCGCGAACATGACGTCGCCCTTGGCGAGGTCGGTCAGGCTGTACACGCGGCTCAGATCCGTGATGCCAAGGCGCGCGGCGCGCTGCTTCTCGTCATCGTTCCTGAAGATGAGCCGCCCCTGCATCTGCCCGCCGATGCAGCGCAGGGCCGCGGCCGCGAGCACGCCTTCCGGCGCGCCGCCGCTGCCCATGTAGATGTCGACGCCGCTGCCCGGTCGTGCCGTCGCGATCACGCCGCTGACGTCACCGTCCGAAATCAGCATGATGCGAGCGCCAGCCTCGCGCACCTTGGCGATCAGCTCCGCATGGCGCGGACGGTCGAGGATGCACACGACCAGATCGGCGATATCGGTCTTCTTCGCTTTCGCAAGGTTCTGGAGATTCGTCTTCGGCGACGCATCGATGTCGATGACGCCGTCGGGCAGATCGCCGCCGACCGCGATCTTTTCCATATAGACGTCGGGTGCGTTGAGGAAACCGCCCTGTTCGGCCATTGCGATGACGGACAGCGCGTTGGGCCCGCCTTTGGCGGTAATCGTCGTGCCTTCCAGCGGATCGAGCGCGATATCGACACGCGGCCCAGTGCCGTTGCCGACCTTCTCGCCGATATAGAGCATCGGCGCTTCGTCACGCTCGCCCTCGCCGATGACAACGACGCCATCGATCGACAGCGAGTTCAGCGCCCGACGCATGGAGTCGACGGCGGCTTGGTCGGCCGCCTTCTCGTCGCCACGGCCCATCAGGCGCGAAGCCGACAGTGCCGCCGCCTCGGTGACCCGGACGACCTCGAGTGCCAGGTTGCGATCCAGGACAAAACCTCCGTCGTTCATTGTCGTTTTCTCCCCGTCACGAAGGGCTGTCAGAATTGTTCGATGCGAATCATGCGCGGCGGCTGCAACACCGTTTCGAGCGCCGCGATGCGCGTCAGTGCCCGGTTCATGGCCGCTTCCTCGGCCTCGTGCGTCGTGAGCACGACCGGCACCATCTCGCCGGGCTGCCGACCGCGCTGCAGCATCGCCTCGAGCGACACTTGCTCGTCGCGGAGCGCCGCCGTTACGTCGGCGATCACGCCGGGCCGATCCGTCACCATGAGGCGAACGTAATAGGCCCCGCGATGCCGTTCCATCGGCGAGACGGGTAGCGCCGAAAGTGCCGTCGCCGGCACACCGAAGGTATGGGCATAGCGTCCGGCGGCGATGTCCAGGATGTCGGCGGTAACGGCCGATGCCGTCGGGCCTGCGCCCGCGCCACGGCCTTCATACACCGTGCTGCCGACGAAGTTGCCTTCGATGACGACGGCGTTGAACACGTCCTCGACGTGCGCGATGGGCGAATCGATCGGCACCATGCAGGGATGCACGCGCTGCTCAAGCCCGTGATCGGTCAGGCGCGCGATCCCGAACAGCTTGATCCGGTAGCCGAGTTCTTCGGCGTATTCCATGTCCATCGCATCGACGTGCCGGATGCCCTCGATGTACACGCCGCTGAAATTGACCTCGGTGCCGAATGCGACGCCGGCGAGAATGGCAAGCTTGTGCGCCGCGTCGATCCCGTCGACGTCGAAGGACGGATCGGCTTCGGCATATCCGAGCCGCTGCGCCTCGGCAAGGACGTCGTCGAAGGATCGTCCCGTCTCGCGCATCACCGAGAGTATGTAATTGCACGTGCCGTTGAGAATGCCGTAGACGCGCGTGACGCGGTTGGCGGCAATGCCCTCGCGCAACGCCTTGATCACGGGAATGCCGCCGGCGACCGCTGCCTCATAGGCAAGCGACACGCCGCGCGCCTCGGCGGCACGTGCCAGCGCCGTACCGTGGAGGGCGAGCAGCGCCTTGTTCGCCGTGACGACGTGCCGGCCGGTGGCGATCGCCGCCTCGACGGTCCTGCGCGCCGGCCCGTCGCCGCCGCCGATCAGCTCGACGATGATGTCGGCATCGGCCCGGCGGGCCATGTCGGCCGGATCGTCGAACCATGCAATGCCGTCGAGCGGAACGCCGCGGTCGCGCGTGCGGTCACGCGCGCTGACGGCAGTGACGATGATCGGCCGACCGCAGCGCTTCTGCAGCAGTGGGCCGTTTTCGGTCAACAACTTGAGAACGCCGGTCCCGACCGTACCCAGACCGGCGATCGCGATCTTGATCGGTGGTTTCAACTTGCAATCTTCTTGTTCGAAGTCGGCGTGGCACGCAACTGCGTCGGGGGATTCGGCAGTGCGTCGGCCTCGCTCAGAAAAGCCTTGATGTTGCGCACCGCCTGGCGGATGCGCTGCACGTTCTCGACGAGCGCGAGACGGACATGTCCGTCGCCATACTCGCCGAAGCCAATGCCCGGCGACACCGCCACGTTGGCGCGCTCGAGCAGCAGCTTGGCGAACTCGAGCGAACCCAAATGCGCGAACCGTGGTGGAATCGGCGCCCAGGCGAACATCGACGCCGGCGGGCTCGGCACATGCCAGCCGGCCTGCGCGAGACCGCTGATCAGCACGTCGCGACGCTGGCGGTACATCTCGCGAATCTCCCGCACGCAATCCTGCGGCCCGTTGAGGGCGGCCGCGGCGGCGACCTGAATCGGCGTGAACGCGCCGTAGTCGAGATAGGACTTGATGCGCGCCAGCGCCGCGATGAGCGTCTTGTTGCCGGCCGCGAAGCCGACGCGCCAGCCGGGCATCGAGTACGTCTTGCTCATCGAGGTGAACTCGATGGCGATCTCCTTGGCGCCCGGGACCTGAAGGATCGACGGTGGCGGCGTATCCGTGAAATAGATCTCCGCGTAGGCGAGGTCCGACAGGATCCAGATCTTGTGGTAACGGCAGAAATCGACGACCTCGGCATAGAAGTCGAGGTCGACGACCTGCGCCGTCGGATTCGACGGGAAATTGAGCACGAGCGCCAGCGGCGACGGCACGGAATGCTTCACCGCCCGCTTCAGGCCGGCGAAGAAATCGTGCCCCTCCCCGATCGGAATGTGCCGCAGCGCCGCGCCGGCCATGATGAAGCCGTAGGGATGGATCGGATAGCTCGGGTTCGGAACCAGGATGATGTCGCCGGGACTGGTGATCGCCGCTGCCAGATTGGCGAGCCCTTCCTTGGAGCCGAGCGTCACGATCGTCTCGGTCTCGGGATCGAGATCGACGTTGAACCGGCGCTTGTAGTAGGCCGCATGGGCCTTGCGCAGGCCGGGAATGCCCTTCGACATCGAATAACGGTGCGTGCGCGGATCGCGCACCGTTTCGATCAGCTTGTCGACGATGTGCTGCGGCGTCGCCGTGTCCGGATTGCCCATGCCGAGGTCGATGATGTCGCGGCCGGCCGCCCGCGCGCGCGCCTTCATCGTGTTGACCTCGGCAAACACGTAGGGCGGCAGACGGCGGATGCGATAGAACTCGTTGTCCATTCGGCTCACGCGCTAAGATCTTGGTCGAGGCCGCTCGGATTGTCCGAGCGGATTACGAAGTATCTAAATCGGCGGCCTCTAATAATCGACAAAAATCTCGACCGCCCGCTCTGCCGGCTGGCCTGCGGCCTCATGCTGAACGATACGGTTTGCCGGGACGCCGAGATTGATCAAGGCACGGGTCACCTGCCCACGAGCCTCGGCGTTGGCGCCGACCAGCCGTACCCGGCCGCCGGTTTGAAGCGCCATCCGCGCCGCGTCCTCGAGCACCTTGCGGCTGAACGGGGCAAGATCGCCCAGATCGCCCTGTACGACCACGCTGCCCATGAAGGCGCTGGAGGGCACGTCGGGTCGCGGGACGACGGCCTGCTGTTGGGCCGCCGCTTCGCCGTCCGGCGGTGCCGATGCCGCCGCAGGTGGCGTCGGCGTACGCGCCTGGGGACGGGGTCGTGCCGCCTGGCGCGGCGGCGGCTCGCGCAGAATCGGCGCGCGGCGTAGCACCTCATCGGCCTGCCGGGCGGTCTCGCGATCGGTCATCAGGGCGGCAAGTTCCGCCCGCCGCTCCATGGGCGGCGCGACCTGGGGACGTGGCGGCACCGTCGCCAGGTTGGGAAACGGGCGGCCCTCGGCCGGCGGCGGTTCGATATCCGGTCCGCACGCCTCGAGCAACCCGGCCACAAGCATGAGGCCGATCACGGCCCGCGCCCTGCGCCGATTCGAAAAATCCCAGCCAAAGGATTGATTCGACGACGTTTGTTCCATATCTACGAAGAAGCCTATGGGACTATCGTATAGTACGCGGGCCGGCGTCGTGCAGCCGATTCGACGGCGTCTTTTGGTTGGCAGGCCGGACCTGGATTCCTCCTCGGACCGGTTGGAATCGGGACAAGCTCACGGGTCGATCCAATGGCCGACAAATCTGACAATGACATCAAGTTTCCGGATCCGGTCGAGATGTCCCGGATGATGGGCAAGATCGCCAAGCAAAGCCAGCGTTTGGTGACCGAATTCCTGGCGAAGCAGAGCGGCGCCCCCGGCCTCGGCATGGCGGACCCTCTCAATGTCGGCCAGGCATTCCTCGACATGACGGCGCGCCTGATGGCCAACCCGTCCAAGCTGATCGAGGCGCAGCTGTCGCTGTGGAAGGACTACATGGCGCTGTGGCAGTCGACGACCCGGCGCATGCTCGGCGAGCCGGCGGAACCGGTAATCAAGCCCGCCCCTGACGATCGCCGGTTCAAGGACGCGCTCTGGGACGAGAGCTACATCTTCGACTTCATCAAGCAATCCTATCTGTTGACCGCGCGCTGGATACAGTCGACGGTCCGGCAGGTCGAAGGGCTCGACGACAAGACCGCGAAGAAGGTCGATTTCTATACGCGCCAGTTCGTCGATGCGATGGCGCCGAGCAACTTCGCGCTGACCAATCCCGAGGTCATCCGCGCCACGATCGAGACGGGCGGCGAGAACCTGATCAAGGGGTTGTCGAACCTGCTCAGCGACCTGGAGCGCGGCAAGGGTCAGCTCGCCATCAAGATGACCGACATGGAGGCGTTCAAGGTCGGCGAGAACATCGCCGTGACGCCCGGCAAGGTCATCTACCAGAACGACCTGATGCAGCTGATCCAGTACGCGCCGACGACCGAGAAAGTGCTGCGGCGGCCGCTACTGATCATTCCGCCGTGGATCAACAAGTTCTACATCCTGGACCTCCGCGAGAAGAACTCGTTCGTCAAATGGGCCGTCGGTCAGGGCCATACCGTCTTCGTCATCTCGTGGGTGAATCCGGACGAGAAGCTCGCGGACAAGGGCTTCGACGACTATATGACCGAGGGGCCGCTCGCGGCACTCGATGCGATCGAGCAGGCGACCGGCGAGCGCGAGGTGAACGTGATCGGCTACTGCCTGGGTGGCACGCTGCTCGCCTGCACGCTCGCCTACATGGCCGCGAAAGGCGATGACCGCATCAAGTCCGCGACCTTCTTCGCCACCATGGTCGACTTCGCCGAGGCGGGCGAGCTGTCGGTTTTCATCGACGAGGAACAGCTCGCCGCGCTCGAGGAGCGAATGGAAAAGAAGGGCTATCTCGAAGCGCGTGCCATGGCGACGACGTTCAATATGCTGCGCGCCAACGACCTGATCTGGTCGTTCGTCATAAACAACTACCTGCTCGGCAAGGATCCGTTCCCGTTCGACCTCTTGTACTGGAACGCCGATTCGACGCGCATGCCGGCGGCGATGCACAGCTTCTATCTCCGGAAGATGTACCAGGAGAACAAGCTGTCGGCGGGCGAGATCGAGCTACTCGGCACCCGGATCGATCTGACGCGGATCAAGCAGCCGACGTTCATTCTGGCGACGCGCGAGGACCACATCGCGCCATGGAAATCGGTGTACGTGGCGACGCAGCTCTACAAGGGGCCCGTGAAGTTCGTGCTCGCCGCCTCAGGCCATATCGCCGGCGTGGTCAATCCGCCCGCGGCCGGCAAGTACTCGCACTGGACGAACGACCGCAATCCGCCGACGCCGGAGGAATGGCTCAAAGGCGCGACCCAGCACCCCGGCTCGTGGTGGCCGACCTGGGACGCCTGGGTCAAGCAATACGGCGGCGGCGAAGTGCCCGCGCGCATCCCCGGCGACGGCAAGCTCAAGCCGATCGAGGACGCGCCCGGCTCATACGTGAAGGTCAAGGCCGAGGACTGAACCAGCGCCTCACCGCCGCCAGAACGGCTTCGCCGTCTCGCGTGCGACGTCGAACCGGGTCAATCCGATGTCCCGCAGCAACCGATCGTCGATCATGCTGAGGTCGCGCCGTGCCCGGGCGCGTTCCTGCCAGTCCATCATGGTGTCGGCGGCGGCGATGGCGCCGTTCATCAGCAAGCTGCCCGTGCGCTGCACGGCACCGGCGATCGCGCGCGGAATGGCATGACTTCTCTCGTGCCGCCGACCGAGCGGCATATGCGTTCCCGGAAATATCCACATGCCAAGCTCCTGCGTTCTGTGCCATCCGGTCGCTTGAGGATGGATGACCGATGATGCATGGCATACGTCATAGACTGCCATGCGCAACGGCGCTGTGATCCCGGTCACCGCTTGCGCGATCTTCCAGCCGGTCCGGACGAGCGGGTCGATCCGCGCAAGGGATAGCCAAGCTCGGGGCCTCCGTGCCACGCATGAGACGTCCCCGACACGACCAGTAGCCGGCGGGGCGCCTATCTTCAAGCCCGCATCGCTTGCATGTGACGCTGCCTGGCAGCTTGGGGGAAAAGGACTTCCATGCGTGTCAGGAGGAGATGAACGCCCGCAAGGGCAACGGTCCACACGCCGTTCAGAACCGCAATGCCGCCGATGATCTCCGCACTGAAGGCGGCCATGTCGCCTGTGGCAACGGCGGTGAGAATAAGTCCTCCCTGATAGGTTCCAAACGCCGCGGCAAATCCGGCGGCATATTTAGTAACTCCATCGTATCGCGATGAAAGACGCGTCAGAGCCGCGGCGCTGCAGAGCGTCGCTGCCAAGACCGCTACCCCCATGACAAGTCCCCAGGCAATCGAGTCCGCTGCGATCGGGTAGCCTAGAAAACCGAAGCCAACCGCCTGATTGGCGAACCAGACAGCCGCCACCGTGCCAAGTGCCTGCCGCAGCGGCATTGTCATCGTCGTGATTACGGCGAACGCGGCGAACGGTGTGACGCAAGCGAAGACGAGGCTGCTGGCAGCGCTCGAAAGAACAAGAAGTGGGCCCCAAAGCTTATTGGCGGACATTGTCGTCTCCTCTGTCAAAATTGCGCGTTTCGAATTCAAAGACATTCATGGATATCCATGGCGGCTGATTGCACTACCCCCGTCGTCGGCTTCATCGGACTGTGTCCGATCATGCAGGCGGAACACGATTGGAATTTCGACCACCATTGACCCACTGGCGCGAAAACGCCATTGCCAGACCGCTTCACGAGCCGCCGCGTCAAGCTGGCTGTCCCCACTACTCTCGACAACCCGGACCTGACGTGGCACGCCGTCGTCAAGCACCGCATGGAGAAGAACGCGCCCTTCGCTGCCGCGTCGCCGGGCTGCCGCTGGATAGACAGGCGCCACCCGATGGAGCACGCTCCAGGTACTGACGGCTTCGCCGCCGGATGTTCCTGCTTCGATGGCAAGCGGCGCCGCCTCTGGACGTTTCTCCTCGCCATTGGTTGCGGCAGTCGCCTGAATTTCGCCGGCGGCAGACATCGCGTCGAGATGAGCGTGATCTTCTTGCAGACCGGATCCAACCGATGGTGTCGGTTCGGATCGCACACTTGAAAGCTGCCGACGTACATCTTCCCGACTCGATCTCGCCCCCCCGGCGGCGACAGCAGGACGCGGTGGCATCGGCGCCGGCAGCCGCGTCTCAGGCATGATTGGTCGTGCCGCTGCCGTGGTCGCTTCGCCCTGACCATGGGATGGAGATGAGCTGGTCTCATCGATCCACAACAACTCGATCGCCATGGTCCCGGTCCGGTCCGCCGCCGACATATGTTCCGGTAGAAACCAGAGTGCGGCCAAAGGCGCAGCATGAAGCGACGCGGAAAGAGCGACGGCCAATCGCATGGTGCCTCCAGGGTCTGATACCGACCCCACGACGACACCCTTGGCTCAGAACGTGGCCCTGAGGCCGACGTATGCCGCGCGGCCGGGCGCGCCGTACGAAAATACCTCCTCGTACTGCTCGTTCAATGCGTTCTCGATCCGCCCGAACAGGGAGAGTCGATCCGTCAGTCGATACGTCGCCCCGACCCGGACGAGCGTGTAGCTGTCCAACACGACATGCGTCGAGGGCTGCGGGAACGGAAAGAACTGTAAATCCTGTCTCCTGCCGTTGTAGTCGATGCCAAGCGTCAATGCGGCGACGTCATCGGGAAAACGATATGTTCCGGTGATGCTCGCAAGGTGCCGCGGCCGGCGGACGAGTTGATTGCCGTCAGCGTCCTGCGCATTCATATAGGTGTATGAACCAGTGATGCCGATCCCCTCTTCCAGACCCAGCTTCGCATTCACCTCGATGCCGCGCGACCGCGACGTGCCAGGAAGGTTCACGGCCGTGTCGCCGAACCCCGTGATCAGATTCTCGATTCGCATGTCGAAATACGTCAGGTCGAGATGAACGCGGCCATCGAACAGGCGCTGTTCGACGCCGACATCCCATCCCCGCGATTCCTCGGGCAAGAGATCAGGATTGCCCTTGAACGTGGGACCGAACCCAAACAGCTCGAAAACCGTCGGCGCCTTGACTCCGGTGCCGTAGCTTGCCCTCAACCTCCCGCCGTCCTCGAACACGTATGCCGCCGACAATCTGTACGTGGTCCTATCCTCGAAAAGATCGTTCCAGTCGTGACGCATGGATGCCGCAACGCTGAACGCATCCCAGAGCGTAACCCCCTGCTGGCCGAAGACGCTTGTCGTCTCGAGTCGGCGATCGACATCGGCAAAGCTGCTGCGATTGACCACGGACTCGACCTCGTACTCGATGCCGAGCTGAGTCGAGTATTCGGCCCGGATCGCGCCATCGCTCGCAAAGAATAAGTCGGTCTGGTAGTCGAACTTGCGCTTGAGTCCGTCGAACGTCGACACGTCGGTATCGTCCAGGCGAAAGTCGCGTCGCGTATCGGCGACGGAAGCGCCGACCACATGCCACCAATTTCCGTCCAGCAGGTCCAGCGTCCCCTGAATTCGGCCGATGCGCTGCCATAGGTGCGCATCCGATCCATCGTCTACTGCGATGTTCGGGCTCGTCATGCTGCTGAAGCCATCGGTTTCGAGCTGCGCCTGCGTCCAGCGCCCGATCAAATCGATCTGCAGATTGTCGAACGGCATAAACTCGAGTCGCCCGCCCGCGGTACGTTGTGCATATCCATCCTGTTCCGAGAATCCGCGCTTGCGACTGGCCACGGAAATGCCGTCGGTGTGGTAACCGGTTGCATAAAGAGAGTAGTCGAGACGATCGAGGCGCCCTGAGACGCCCGCGTCGATGCGCCCGGCCTGGAAGGAACCGCCCTCGACGCTCACAGAACCGCTCGGTGCGCCGCGCCCGCGCTTCGTGATGATGTTGATGACGCCGCCGATCGCATCGCTGCCGTAGAGCGCGCTTTGAGGCCCCCGCAACACCTCGATACGCTCGACTCCGCTGGTCAGCAGGTGGCCGAAGTCGAACTCCGATCCGGCGCTAGGATCATTCATCTCGATGCCGTCGATAAGAACCAACGTGTGATTCGCTTCCGTACCGCGGATGCGAACCTGCGTCTGGGTGCCGACGCCACCGGACCGGGTCACTGTGAGACCGGGCACCGTACGCAGAATGTCGGCAACGCCCGTGACTTGACGGTCGCGGATCTGCTGCTCGGTGATGATGCTGATCGAACTGCCGACCCGATCAACTGGTATCGGGAACCGGGTCGCAGTGACGACGACAGCGCTCACGCTGGGCACGCGACGACCGGCATCCTGTGCGCGACCTTGTCGGGCGCCCTCGGCGCTTATGACAACAAGCGCGACGGCGGCGATAAAGCGGCTCAGGTACCGCTGACGGTGACGATGCATCGATCCCCCCGTTGCACGTTCGAAACGTCAACGCGAACGGAGGGACGCACGACAGACGCCACCCTGGAATGATCGATGATTTCCGCCACTGGTACACCCCGCCCGTGGAGTTCGCATTGACACGAGGGTGACGGCAGGTCTCCTGGCTCGCGGGTCTTCGCCGGCGATCGGCCTTCCCGGTTTCCCAGTGGCGCACATGGATCGCAGGCTTTCCGCCTACAGTTGCGGGGGCAGCGCCGGCATTGGCCATCGGCCGCACCGGCTTCCCTTTCAATCCCCGAAGGGAACCGTCACTGTTGCGGTAGCTATCACGGCGCCTCGGTTCCTGTCAAGCAACGGCTCACGCCTAGCCGACGCCGCATCGCCTCAACGACTGCAGAGCTCGCGGTGCTCGGCGCCGAGCGCGGCGTAGCGGCCCGGAAGCCGCTCGATCATCGCGATGTCGTCGGGCGTCAGGTCGCGCAACTTCCGCGCCGGACTGCCGCCCCACAGCTCGCCGCGCTTGACTCGCTTGCCCGGCGTGACCAGCGCGCCGGCGGCAACCATCGCGCCGCACTCCACCACTGCCCCGTCCAGCACGCACGCCTTGATGCCGATCATGCACTTGTCCTCCAGCGTGCAGCCGTGGAGCATCACCATGTGCCCGATCGTCACGTCGTTGCCGATGATGGTCGGAAAGTCGCCACCCATCCCGGTGCAGTGGATCATCGATCCGTCCTGAATGTTCGTGCGCGCGCCGATGCGGATCTTGTTCACGTCGCCGCGCACGATCACGCCGTACCAGAGACTGGATTCGGGACCGATTTCGACGTCGCCGATGACGGTCGCGTTGGGCGCGATGAACGCGCTTTCGGCGATGCGCGGGACGTGGTTGCGATACGGCAGGATGAGGCCTTTCATGACAACCCGAGCATGAGTGCGATGTTCTGCACGGCGGCGCCCGACGCCCCCTTGCCGAGATTGTCGAGCCGCGCCACCAGAACGGCTTGGCGTCGCTTCTCGTTGGCATAGACGCGCAGCTCCAGCCGGTCGGTCCCGTTGAGAGCCTCGGGCTCGATCCGGCCGGAATCGGCGCCGTCCACCGGCACCACCTGCACGAGCCGGCTGCCGGCATAGCGCGTGGCGAGCGCCGCCTGGAGATCGGCCGCCGTCGGTCGGCCGGGCAGCGTGTCGAGATGCAGCGGCACGCTCACCAGCATGCCCTGACGGAAATTGCCGACCGAGGGCACGAAGATCGGGCGCCGCGTCAGGCGGGAATAAAGCTGCAGCTCCGGCAGATGCTTGTGCTCGAGCCCGAGACCGTAGAGCTCGAACGCCGGCGCGCGCCCGGATTCGTAGGCCCCGATCATGCTGCGGCCGCCGCCGGAATAGCCGCTGACGGCGTTGATCGTCACCGGATAATCCGGCGGTATCAAACCCGCGTCGACCAGCGGCCGCAGCAGCGCGATCGCACCTGTGGGGTAGCAGCCCGGGTTTGCCACGCGCCGCGCGGTGCGGATTGCCTGCGCCTGGCCCGCCTCCAGTTCCGGAAATCCATAGACCCAGCCCGGCGCGACGCGATGGGCCGTGCTGGCGTCGACGATGCGCGGCCCTTTGTCGCCCATGGCGTCGATCATCGCGACGGCCTCGCGCGCGGCATCGTCCGGCAGGCACAGCACCACCAGATCAACCTCGGCCATGATGTCGCGACGCGCGGCCGGATCCTTGCGATGCTCGGGCGCGATGCTCTTGAGCGTGATGCCGGACAACGCCTCGAGACGCTGGCGGATGCCGAGCCCCGTCGTGCCGGCCTCGCCGTCGATGAATACGGTGCGGGTAAGTGTGGTGCCGTCCATGGATCGAATCCTCGGGGGGGGCGAACAGCTTAGTCGAAAATCGAAGGGGCGCTCCAGCGAGGAACGCCCCTTCGCACGTGCGCCCCTCGCGGGGCCGATCGCGAATGCGATCAGCGCTTCGAGAACTGGAAGCTGCGTCGTGCCTTGGCCCGACCGTACTTCTTGCGCTCGACGACACGCGCGTCGCGCGTCAGGAACCCGCCGGCCTTGAGCACCGGCCGCAGTTCCGGTTCGTAGTATGTCAGGGCCTTACTAATGCCATGGCGCACGGCACCGGCCTGGCCGGAAAGGCCGCCGCCGGTCACCGTCGCCCACACGTCGAACTGTCCGACGCGATTGGCCGTCACGAACGGCTGCTGGATGATCATGCGCAGCGTCGGACGGGCAAAGTACACGTGCCCGTCGCGGCCATTGATCACGATCTTGCCCGTGCCGGGCTTGATCCACACGCGGGCCACCGCGTTCTTGCGCTTGCCGGTCGCATAGGAACGGCCCAGCGCGTCGCGCTTCGGTTCAGGCAGCTCGCGCGTCTGCTGTGCGGCGATGTTGGCTGCCGCCGTAGCCATCGCCAGATCGGCGAGCGAACGGGTCGTCGTGACGGGAGACTTGTTCTCCGCCATGTTCAGGCGCTCCGCTTGTTCTTGGCGTTGAGCTTCGCGAGGTCGAGAACCGTCGGGTTCTGCGCCGCATGCGGATGCTCAGGGCCGCGATAGACCTTGAGATTGGCCAGCTGCCGGCGCGCGAGCGGGCTGTCCTTCTTCATCATGCGCCGCACGGCGTTCTCGATCACCCGCTCCGGGTGCTTGCCCGTCAGCAACTGCTGCGGCGTGCGCTTCTTCACGCCGCCCGGATAGCCGGTGTGCCAATAGAAGACGCTGTCGGTCGCCTTGCGGCCGGTGATGCGCACCTTTTCGGCGTTGATGACGATGACGTTGTCGCCGCAATCGACATGCGGGGTGAACGTCGGCTTGTGCTTGCCCTTGAGTCGCGCTGCGACGATGGACGCAAGACGGCCCAGCACGACGCCATCCGCGTCGATCAGGATCCACTTCTTCGCCTTTGCCGCCTCGGCGGGCGTGATGGAAACGGTTTTCATAATCACTACCGAAAGCTTGGCGTTGTTTCGGGGCGCCCCTGGCGGTGGGCGCCACGGCGAGGCGCGTGCGACTGCGGCCCCGTCGGAGGTAGCGGAATATCGCGTCGCGACGTCTCCATGTCAACAGCGAAACAGCCCCTGAAACCGCATACTTAGATCTAAGGTAATATAATACCTAAACCTTAAGCTGCTGATCCGACGATTTCTCTACCGTCCTCACGTCCACTGCGGCTTTCCGGCATCGCGTACGTCCCCGTCGCGTGCGCGACGGGCTGCTCGTCGCCCTCCGAGTAGATGAACACCTCGCCATAGACGAGCCGCCGCCCGGCGCGGATGAGACGCGCCTTCGCCACCACGTCGGCGGGTTTGGGCCGGCGCAGGAAATTCATGGTCAGATTCGACGTGACCGCCTGCTCGCCGTTCTCGGCGACACTCATCACCACCGCATAGAGCGCGTAATCGGCCAACGCCATCATCGCCGGTCCGCTCACCGTACCGCCGGCCCGAACGAACTCCGCCCGAAACGGCAGCCGTACCTCGGCCTTGCCCGCCTCCAGCGCCTCGACCTCGATGCCGAAGACGGCCGCAAGCGGCGTCGTCTGGCGCGTGGTCGCGATGAAATCCGCGATCGAAATCCGTGACATGGCTCCCTTCGCCCCCTGCTTTCCTCGGCTTCCCGCTTTGTTGATCTTCTGACTATTTTGACGGCTGTTCATATTTCTGAACAGCGTTAAGATCGGGACATGTCCAGGGCCACGCCCAGCCTGGCCGGTGAGCGCCCCGGTCCCGCGACCGACGCGCGCCGTGGCGCCATCCGCGACTTCAAGCGGCAGACCATCCTGAACGCCGCGCAGGAAATCTTTGCTTCACAAGGCCTTGAAGGTGCGACCCTCAGGGCGATCGCGCAGGCCGCCGGTTATACGCCGGGTGCGGTCTACGCCTATTACCCGACCAAGGAAGCGATCTATGCCGACATCCTGGCCGGATCGCTGCTCGCGCTCAGGGCCGCCGTCGAAGCGGCCGGCGCAACCGCTTCGAGCGACGAGATGCGCGTCCGGCGCACGATTCGCGCCTTCTTCGACTACTACCGCGCCCACCCACAGGAGCTCGACCTCGGCTTCTACCTGTTCCAGGGCCTGAGACCCCGCGGTCTGGCGCCGGACCTCGATCGCATGCTCAACAGCAGGCTCATTGCCGTGCTTCTGAAGATTCGCAATGCCCTCGTGCGGTTCGGCCGCCTCACGTCGGACTCCGCCCATCGCGAAACCGTCGCGGCCATGTGCCACATCGCGGGCGTGTTGCTGATGGCCAACACGGGACGTCTGAAAACGCTCGACAGCCCGCCGGAAACACTCATCGATCACTACATCGAGACGCTCATTCAACGACTTAAATCGGGCTTCTGATACGACCTTCGAACAACAAAAACGACAACTGAGATGTCGCTTTAAGGGAGGAGAAAATGCCCAGCGCAACCGTAGAGATGAGTCGGGAAAATACGGTCCTGGTTGAAAAGAATGGTCCGGTTACGACCGTGATCCTGAACCGGCCCGAGGTGCGAAATGCGGTCGATCCGGCAACCGGGCGCAAGCTGGTCGATGCGTTCCTAGCATTCGAGCGGGATCCCGAAGCGGTTGTTGCCGTGTTCTGGGGAGCAGGTGGCACGTTCTGCGCCGGTGGTGACTTGAAGGCCCTGTCGCAGAGCGACGGCAAGGTCTGGATGGAAGATCTCAAGTTCCAGGAAACCGGAAACGGCGAGCTCCCGCCAAGTCCCCTGGGGCCGTCGCGGCTCCAGCTCTCGAAACCGGTCATCGCCGCCATCGCCGGCCCCGCCGTGGCTGGCGGCATGGAACTCGCCCTGTGGTGCGACCTGCGCGTGATGGAGACGGATGCCTATTTCGGTGTCTATTGCCGGCGCTGGGGCGTGCCGCTGATCGATGGTGGCACGGTGCGGCTCCCTCGCCTCGTCGGCCAGGGTCGCGCCCTCGACATCATCCTGACCGGCCGCAAGGTGCCGGCGGACGAAGCGCTGCGGATCGGCATGTGCGAGCGTGTCGTACCGACGGGCAAATCGCGCGAGGCGGCCGAGGCCCTGGCCCACGAGATTGCCCGCTTTCCGCGCGAATGTATGCTGGCGGACCGGAACTCGGTCCATCAGGCCTGGGGCATGCCCATCCGCGAGGCGATGCGGCAGGAATACTGGAATGGTATGTCATGCCTGCGGAACGAAGGCGTTGCCGGCGCCGGTCGGTTCGCCGCCGGAAAGGGCCGGCACGGCGACTATCGGGACATCTGAAGACACCGTTCCTGCTGATTGCTGACCGCCGTACCGTCAACGGTGGCACTTAAGAAGCGTGTGCGATCACGTCTCCGTGACGCCGTTCGATCATTGGCTGCGCCATCATGGCGAGAAACGTGCCACGGCTCACGCCGGCCGGAAATACCGTCTTGCGCGAGGTTCTCTTATGCCGTCCTCCCTTCGGCAAGGGATTCGCCGAAGCGGGCGCCATTGGCTTGACGTACCCTTTGTCGTCACGCGACGGACGTTCGGTTTCGTTCCGTTCCGGTGCCCGCTACAATGGCAGCGCGCGGCTCGGGCGATTGCCCCGGATCGCGCGGATGACCACATCAGTGACAAGCCCCGTCGTTTGCATCCTGGTTTGAACGGAGCGCCGAGACCGTGACCGCACTCGCCCATTCTGCACCGGCAACGGACGCCGATATCCTCCTGCGACGCGATCAGGACGGGGTGGCAATTCTCACCCTCAATCGTCCCGCGCAGCGAAATGCGCTGTCCACTGCGCTCATGTCGGCCCTTCAGGGCGCCCTGGATCGCCTTCGCGACGACCGATCGGTAAAGGTCGTCGTCATCGAAGGTGCAGGCCCGGCCTTTTGCGCCGGACACGACTTGAAGGAACTGCGCGCCAATCCGACCCGGCAGGCATATGAGGCGGTGTTCGCCCAATGCAGCCGCCTGATGATGTCCATCACCAAGCTGCCGAAGCCGGTCATTGCCAAGGTCCACGGCATCGCCACTGCTGCCGGCTGCCAACTGGTTGCCACGTGCGATCTCGCCGTCGCGGCCAGGAGCGCGCGGTTCGCGACCCCGGGCGTCAATATCGGCCTGTTCTGCTCCACGCCGATGGTGGCTCTGTCACGTGCCGTGGGGCGAAAGCCGGCGATGGAGATGCTGCTGACCGGCGATCCGATCGACGCCGAGACGGCGCGCAGCGTCGGCCTCCTCAATCGCGTCGTCGACGATGCGGAGCTCGATCGCGCCACCATGGCCCTGGCGGGCCAGATCGCCTCCAAGTCGCCGCTGACGCTCGCCATTGGCAAGGAGGCGTTCTACAAACAGGCCGAACTCGGGCTCGAAGAGGCCTACGCCTACGCAAGTGAGGTGATGACGCGCAACATGCTGGCGCGCGACGCCGAGCTCGGCATCGACGCCTTCATCAACAAGCAACCGCAACCGAAATGGCAGGGCTGCTGACTCCATGAACGACATGACCGCCCCCCGGACGGCATCGCCGGTCGATCACGACAACTACACGGATGCGTATCTGCGCGACATCCTGCGTCGCGTCCGCACGATTGCGATGGTCGGCTCCAGCACCAATTGGAATCGGCCCAGCTATTTCGCGATGAAATACCTTCAGACGAAGGGTTATCGCGTCATTCCAGTCAATCCGACCGCTGCCGGCGAGACGATCCTCGGCGAAAAAGTCTATGCCAGTCTCAAGGACATTCCCGAGAAGGTCGACATGGTCGACATCTTCCGCAAGTCCGAAGCGGTAGGTCCGATCGTCGCCGAGGCGATCGAGATCGGCGCCAAGGTCGTGTGGATGCAGCTCGGCGTGCGCAACGACGAGGCCGCGGCGCAAGCGGAAGCAGCGGGGCTGCAGGTCGTCATGAACCGTTGCCCCAAGATCGAGTACGGGCGCCTGCACGGCGAACTCTCCTGGGGCGGCATCAACTCGGGGATCATCTCGTCGAAGCGCCCGAAGCTGCGTCGGCAGTGATTCGGCGGCCATCAACTTCCGCTCCACTTCGGGCGACGCCTCTGCTATAAGCCGCCCAGCATTGGGGAGTAGCCGCCTCCGCCCTGCTTGGTGTGCGAGGGGGCGCGCGTCAACATGCTTGGCCCGTTCCGGGCCATGGCGCGCGCGGTCGTATCGATCTGGCGAGACCATTGGCACGAGGCCTTCGTCATGGCTGGGCAGAGGGCGGTGCCATTGGCTCAACCCTCGCCCGGCCGCGCCTCTTGCCGAATGGATGCCCTCCTTTCCTCGACGTTCGCGGTCTCCATCGCCGAAATCGGCGACAAGACGCAGCTCCTGGCTCTCCTGCTCGCGGCGCGCTACCGACAGCCGGTTCCGATAATCGCCGGCATCCTGCTGGCGACCCTGGCCAATCATGCGGCAGCGGCTCTGGCCGGCGTCTGGATCGACTACCTCGTCGGCCCGACGATCATGCGATGGGCGGTCGGGCTGTCGTTTCTGGCCGTTGCCGTCTGGACGCTGATCCCCGACAAACTGGATGACGGCGACACGCCGCGCATGAAACACGCGGGCCCTCTCCTCGCCACGCTCGTCTGCTTCTTTCTGGTGGAAATGGGCGACAAGACGCAGATCGCGACCGTCGTGCTAGCGGCCCGTTTCGATTCGCTGCTGGCGGTCGTCCTCGGTACCACGGCAGGCATGCTCGTCGCGAATGCGCCGGTCGTCTTCTTCGGCGACGGCATCGCCAAACGGCTGCCGCTCCACCTGATCCGGCTTGGTGCGGCCGCCCTCTTTGCGATCATGGGGCTCGTCGCCCTGATCGACCCGGGATTGACGGACGGCTCTGTTTCGCCTTGATCGGGGCCCGGCGAATTGCGCCCGCGCAGGGAGCCCCCTACCGGGCGCTTCTTGCTTGCCCACTCGTCCGCATGAGTGCGACATTTCAGGCCGGAACATGCCCAGTCAGAGCTTGCCGGTCCGTCTCAGATAGGCTTCGCGATAGAATACGTAGATGCCACTCGCGACGATGATGGCGGCGCCGACGATCGTCCACAGATCGGGGAAATCTCCGAACACGACGAATCCGAGGACCGTCGCCCAGACGATGCCGGAATAGCTGTAGGGCGCCAATGTCGACGCCGGCGCGGCATCGTAGGCATGGATCAGCAGGTAATGAGCGAAGCCGCCCATGGCGCCGAGCGTAATCATGGCGCCCCAGCCGGGCGCATCCGGCTGAGTCCAGAAGAATGGAACGAGCGCGGAGAAGCCGAGGGCGCCGACCGTTCCGGTGTAGAAGATCGTCGTCTGCGGGCTGTCGATCCCCGACAGCATGCGCGTCGCGAGGTGGTAGCATGCGTTCAGCGTCGCCATGGCCAGCGCGATGAACGCGGCCCAGTGCATCACGCCCGCGCCGGGTCGGAGCACGATCAGCAGTCCGATGAAGCCGCCACAAATCGCGGACCAGCGGCGTATGCCGACACGCTCTTTCAGCACGAAGAACGCAAGCGCGGTGACGATGAGCGGCGCCACGAACGAGATCGCCGCCGCATCGGCAAGCGGCATGAAACGGATCGCGATGAAAAACAGGAGCGTGACGGCCATGAGCAGGCTTGCTCGCAGCAGTTGAAAGCCCGGGCGCGCCGACCGGAACGGCCGCAGCAGTCCATAGCGTGGCACCAGGATGAACAGGAAGGCCGCGTGAAACACGTAGCGCGCCCACGCGATCTGGACGACGTGATAGTCCCGCGTCAGGTACTTCGCGAGCGCATCCATGCAGCCGAACATGAAAAACGTTGCCAGGTACAAGGCGATGCCGCGCGGAACGGTGCTGGCGGCGGGCGCCGGCTCGGGTTTCATGTCGCTGCTTTCAGGGCGAATGGCGGTTGATCGTTCACGGACGGGAGCTGGCCGTAGGAACGGCGACGGCCCTGCTTGCTTCTACCACACCCAGCCTTGGAATGATCACATTTCCGGTGCATGACGGCGCAGGATTTTACCGCCTCCCACGTGTAACCGCAGAAGACGCCCCGGCCGATCGCCCGCATGCAGAGCAAGAGCGACGATGACCTGATGTTGGCGGCCGGCGGCGGCGACGCGGCTGCCTTCGGTTGTATCGTGGCGCGCCACCTTCCACGGGCGTCCGCGCTGGCGGCACGGATCGTGGGCAGCCGCAGCGATGCGGAGGAGATCGTGCAAGAGGCGTTCCTGCGGGCATGGATCAAGGCCCCCGAGTGGCGCCGCCGCGCCGATCCGGCCGGGGGCGCGACCTTCGCGACCTGGCTCTACCGGGTCATCGTCAATCTGTGCCTCGACCGGAAGCGTCATCCGGAACCGGCGGGGCTCGATGCGGCTGCGCATGTCGCGGATCCGGCGCCGGACGGGTTTGCTGCCGCGACGCAGCGCCAGATCGCGGCCCGGGTGGCATCTGCGGTCGCGAACCTGCCGGACCGGCAACGGGCGGCTCTTGTCCTGTGTCACTACGAGGGACTCAGCAACGTCGAGGCCGCGGCCATCCTCAATGTCAGCGTGGGCGCACTCGAGTCCCTGCTCGTCCGCGCCCGACGACAGCTGCGTGCGGCCTTGGCGGACTTGAATGTGGAGGACGCCGGCGGATGAACCGGGAACGATTGATCGAAATCCTGAACGCCTACGGTGCCGACCCGATGCGCTGGCCAGCCGAGGAGCGCGAGGCGGCACGTGCGCTGCTCGCACGCTCGCCCGAACTGCAGACGGCGTGGCGCGAGGCGATGGACCTGGATCTGGCGCTGCGCGCGTGGACGAACCCGGTTGACCCGCCCTTCGACGCCGCGCGGCTGAGTGCACGGATCACGGCGGACCGGTCGCGGTCCAACGTGCTCCGTCCGCTGTTCCGCCAGCGGCCTGTGCTGGCGTGGCCGAACGTGGCGGGCCTTGCCGCCGCTGCCGTGGCCGGATTTCTCATCGGTTGGGCGGGACCGAATCTCAATCTTCGCGACGACATGGACGCCGAGCTGATCGACCGGCTGGCGTTGCTCAGTACGATCGAGGATGCAACATGGTGAACGATGCGAAGAGCCGGCGCTGGATACCGGTCGCGCTTGTCGCTTCGCTTGGGCTGAACGTTTTCCTTGCCGGCATCATCGGCGGCAGCTGGTTCTCGGATGAACCGTCGACCGTCCCGACCGCGGCCGGCACGCCGAACAGAGGGTCAGGCGGCGACATGCCGGGCCGATCTCTCATCAGACGAATGGTTGCGACACTGCCGGCCGAGCATCGGGCGGCATTCGAGACGACCGTGGACAAACATCGCTCCGAGCTCGAAAAAGCCGCGGCGGCTGTCCGTGAAGCCCGCGACATGGTTCGCAACGCGCTCGCGCAGGAGCCGTTCGATCGCACAGCATTGGATGCCGCGTTCGCAGAGCTGCGTCGCCACAACGACGTTCTGCAAGCAACGATACAGAGCGCGATCGCCGAAGCCGCCGCGAATCTGCCCGCTGATGCGCGCAAAAGGCTCCTCGCCTGGCGATCGGTGCCGCCGCCCGCCGAACGGCAATGAGAGTGCGACCGGCCGAACCGCCTAAGACCGTTCGCCGATGATCGAAAGGAATTCGCGCCGGGTCGACGGATCGGTCCGGAAGCTGCCCAGCATCTGGCTCGTGACCATGCTGACGCCGCTCTTGTGGACGCCGCGCGTCGTCATGCAGTGATGCGTCGCCTCGATCACGACCGCGACCCCCTTGGGCATGAGCACCTCGTTCAGGGTGTTGGCGATCTGGGCCGTCATCTTTTCCTGGATCTGCAGGCGCCTCGAATACGCCTCGATCAGCCGTGCCAGCTTGGAGATGCCGATGACGCGGCGATCGGGCAGATAGGCGACATGGGCCCGGCCGATGATCGGGGCGATGTGGTGCTCGCAGAAGGACTCGAACCGGATGTCGCGCAGCACCACCATCTCGTCGTAGCCGTCGGTCTCCTCGAAGGTCCGGCGCAGGAACTCCTCGGGGTCGGTGGCGTAGCCCGAAAACCACTCCTCGTAGGCCCGCACCACCCGTGCCGGTGTCTCCGCCAGCCCCTCGCGGTCCGGGTCGTCGCCGGCCCAGCGGATCAGCGTCCGTACCGCCGCTTCCGCCTCCGCCCGGGTCGGCCGCTGGTCGTCGCGGACCTGCTTTCGCCAACGGATGTCTCGGGAAGTGGCAGCACTTTCAGTAAATTCCATTCGAATCTTCCTAGTTCTCTTTCATTCAACGGCCCTGTGCCCTTCCCCTAGACTGGACCGGCCGTCGGCAGGATCAACCCACAAGCTTGTAATCGTTCGATGACCGAGCACCGTGACAAGTTCCCGGGCCGCTCTCGGCGATCTCCGATATGTCGTAGCGGTGCCGGCGTTGCAACCATCGAGACGTGGTAGCGGCGGCTGCCGCTGGGGGCAAGCGGAACGTTGTCCCGGTGCCGGTCTATCGACTGGCGCGTCATACCGTGTGACGCCGTTCCCCGCCATCGCCAGCCCAAGGAAGACGCCATGGCACAAACCGAGCAAATGACGATGGTGGCGCCGATGGAGGTAGGGATTGCGGCACGCGACCTCGACCGGATGAAAGATTTTATGTGCGCGCGCTCGGGTTCAAGGAAATATCGACCGTGCACGTCCCGCCGGACAAGATCGCGGCCAGCGCGATGGCGGCCGATGGCGCAACCGTCGTGCGCGCCGAGACGCCGTACCGTGAACGCATCAAGCTGCTGTCTGCGCCATCGACAAACGCATCGGAACGGCTGCACTGGCTTCTGGAACGGCCGGGCTCTCTTATCTCACGTTCACCGTCTGGGATATCGCGGCCGAGCACCGGCAGCTTCGCGCCACCGGCGTCCGGTTCATGAGCGATGGACCGATCGAAAGCAGACTGGGTCTTCGGGTCCTGTTTTTCCGCGCCCCCGAGGGGAATACGCTGGGACTCGTCGAATACGCCGATCTCGGCAGCTATCGGCCGGATCTGGGCCGCCACGCGTCCAGCCGTTCCCAGCTAGGCGCCGCCGACCGGCGCGGCCGCCATGCCGGGAAGGCCGAGGTCGGGTTTCGTTTGTCCGTTCGGCCTAGCCTCGCCATACATCTTGGATTCGGATGCGCCGTACGCCCTGCCCGACGATGACGGCACGTGCCCCTTTTCCGCCTCCCAGCGCTTGCACGCACCGTCGATGATCGCCCCGGTCTCGACCGTCAGCGATTCATAGAAGACGTCGCCCGTCACCTTGGCGCTCTTGGCGATCTGAACGATTTTTGCCCGGATCGGTCCGGTCACCACGCCGCGTACGTGAACCGTGTCGGCCTTGACCTCGCCGCGCACGGAACCGGTCTCGCCGATCGTGACCGCTTTCGCCTTGAGATTACCCTCGATGGCACCGTCGAGCTGCACGTCGCCGTCGCTGGTCACATTGCCGACGACGCGGAAATCGGAGCTGACGATCGACGGCATGCCGCGCCTGGCCGACGTCGAACCTTCCCTGCCATTGCCCTTAGATCTGGAAAACATGCGCACGCGCCTCCAGGAATCGTTTGGGATCGATTGCCTTGCCTTTGAACAGCACCTCGTAATGCAGATGCGGGCCCGTACTGCGGCCAGTCGAGCCGACGGTGCCAATCGGCGTCCGCGGCCCGACGGTCTGGCCCGGCCGCACATTGATGCGCGAAAGGTGGCCGTAGCGCGTCCGCAAGCCGAAACCGTGGTCGATCTCGACGAGGTTGCCGTAGTCACCGCTGCGGCCGGCAATCGTCACCTTCCCTCCTGCCGTCGCCAATACCGCAGCACCCCGCAGGGCAACGAGATCGACGCCGTTGTGCATCGCCAGCTGACCATTGAGCGGATCGCGGCGGACACCAAACGGACTTCCGATCTGATAGCGGGCGAGCGGAGCACCGACAGGTAAGGCCCGCATGGCCCGCCGTAATGCAGCCAGCCGATTGACCTGTTCGCCGAGCTGCGCCAGCTCGGCATGCGCCGGATTGGTCCGCACCGCGTTCGGAACCTGGATGAACGGTCCACCGAGTCCGCCATGTGAACGGCCGGCGGCGAGCAAGCGGTCGACGTCGAGGCCGAGCTGCGACACCGAACGCGAACCCCGCTCGATCAGCTCCTTGGCCCGCTCGATCAGTTTCGCGACCGCGTCCGGTTCGATGTTGGCGCCGTTGGTGCGACGCTCGGCGGCTGCCTTCTCGGCGACGATGCGCTTGTGCTCAGCCTCCAGTCGCCGGCGCGCCGCCTCGCTTTCGGCCAGCCGTCGCTCCAGTTCCGCGACACGTCGCGTCAGTGGTTCGGTTGCCCCTGCCTCCGGCCTGTGGATCCCGGTCGAGGCTGCGGCAGCCTGCTGGAAGGCGTGAAGCCGCTCGGCCAGCACGCGGGCATGCCGCGCCTCCTGGGCCAAGTCCATATGCATATTGAGGAACCAGCCGAACGCGCTTGCGGCGACAGCCAGGACCGCGACCGCCGTCCGCTGGACGGCCGGCGACAGGCGCACGAAACGCATGCCGTGCGGCGAACGCACGATGATCTGACGTTCGGAAAACAAGGTCGGACGGTTTGCCCCCCTCAACTCCCCCTCCTTCCGTCGTTGTTACGCCCCATGGTTGCACAGTTCGCCGGCCGGCGCCTGTGATTCTCTCGTAACAACTGGCCCGACCCATCCGCCGTTTCCCAGACGGGTGGTCGCAGCCTGGCCCCAGACTTGCCGGTTTTTAAGGAATTTTCGCAGGACTTGTTAAGACCTGCGGTCCCTATGCGAACCGGCCGCGGTTGGCCCAAGCCGCCACCGCAGCGAGGACGCTCACAACTAAAACGATAATCGCTGCCAGAGCGTTAACTTGCGGGGACAGACCCAGGCGCACGCTCGAGAAGATTACAAGGGGCAGTGTAGTCGTTCCGGGGCCAGCCACGAAACTTGCGATCACGACGTCGTCCAGCGACAGCGTAAAGGCGAGCAGCCAGCCCGCCACCAGTGCCGGTGCGATCAACGGCAGGGTGATCCGCCAGAACACCGTCGCGGGGCGTGCCCCGAGATCGGCGGCGGCCTCCTCCACCGCGCGGTCGAAGCCTGCGAGCCGCGCCTGGACGATCACGGCGACGAAGGCCGTGGACAATGTCGCATGCGCGACCACGATCGTGCCGAATCCTCTCGATGCCGGCCAGCCCACGACCTGATCCATGGATACGAACATCAGCAGCAGCGACAGGCCGGTGATGACCTCAGGCATGATCAGCGGCGCCGCCAGCAGTCCGGCGAAGAGCCACCGCAGCCGAAAGCGGCCGTACCGGGCGAGCGCGACGCCGGCAAGTGTGCCGATCGCGACCGCAAGTGTGGCGCTGCATGCAGCTACGATGAGGCTGAGCCACGCTGCGTCGAGGATTCGCTCATTCCGCAGAAGCTCGCCGTACCACTTGGTCGAGAATCCGGTCCAGACGGTGACGAGCCGCGACTCGTTGAAGGAAAAGACGATGAGCAAAAGAATCGGCAGGTAGAGGAACGTGTAGCCCAGCCCGAGCGCGATCAGGAGGCCGCCGGCGAGACGGTGCGTCATGGGTTGACCTCACGCGCTTCCTCGCGCGGGGCGAGCATGTGCTGCAGAATCGCGACCGGCACGACGAGAAGCGCGGTCAGGGCGACCGCGATCGACGCCGCGACCGGCCAATCCCGATTATTGAAGAACTCGGTCCACAGCAGCCGGCCGATCATCGGCGTATCCGGGCCGCCGAGCAGTTCCGGAATGACGAACTCGCCGACGGCCGGAACGAAGACGAGGAGCGTGCCGGCCACGATCCCCGGCAGCGTGAGCGGCAGCGTCACCGACAGGAAGCGGCGCCATGGCCGGCTCCCGAGATCGGCCGCGGCCTCGAGCAGGCTCGGATCGAGCCGCTCGATGCTCGCATAAAGCGGTAGAATCATGAACGGCAGATACGCGTAGATGATGCCGAGATGAACGGCGAAGGCGTTGTTCATCAATTGCAGCGGCGCGTCGATGATGCCGAGATCGATCAGCACCTGGTTGATGAGTCCCGTCGGCCGCAGGAGCGTCATCCAGGCGTAGATCCGGATGAGGAACGAGGTCCAAAACGGCAGAATTACCAGGGCCAGCAGCGGACCGCGCCAGCGGGGTTGTGCCCGTGCAATCGCGTAGGCCATCGGATAGCCGATGAACAGGCACACGACACTCGACGTTGCCGCGATCCGGATCGCATTGCCGAGTGCCGCGAGATAAAGCGTGTCCTCGACGATCAGACGGTAATTGTCGAGCACGGGGCCGAAGACGTAGGGCGGCTGGGCATCGGTTGCGACGGAGAGGCTGATCGCGACGACGATCGAGAACGGCAGCAGGATGAAGGCCGACAGCCAGAGCCACGGCACGCCGAGAACGGCGGCACGCATCAGGCTGTGCTCGCGCCCGCCGGTCACCAGCCTAGTTCCGCAAGATGACGCCGGCCTCGGCCGGCCAAGAGACCTCGACGATGTCGCCGGTCGACGGCATGGCGGCGCCATTGCCGTGCGGAACGCTGACGCGAACCCGAGGGCCGGCACCGATCTCGACATGCACGACCGAGGATTCGCCGAGGAATTCGACATGCCGCACCAGGCCGCGCCGCACGTTTGCCCCCGGCCCCGCCCTGCCAACGCGCATCTTCTCGGGCCGCACGGCGACCGCCACCGCATCGCCGACATCCGCCGCGGCACCATCCGTCGCGCGTATGTCCGGCCCGCCATCGTCCGGTCGGATGGTCAGCATCCCGCCGGCGCGCTCGATGACCCGCCCCTCGAACAGGTTGATCTGGCCGATGAAGCTGGCGACGAAGCGTGAGGCCGGGCGATCGTAGATTTCGCGCGGCGTGCCGACCTGGACGATGCGTCCGCGTTCCATGACCGCAAGGCGGCTCGCCAGCGACAGGGCCTCCTCCTGGTCGTGAGTCACCAGAATGAACGTGATGCCGACCCGCTTCTGGATGGTGACGAGTTCGACTCGCATCTGTTCGCGCAGCTTGCGGTCGAGAGCCGCCATCGGCTCGTCGAGCAGAAGCAGCTTCGGCAGCTTGGCGAGACTGCGCGCCAGCGCCACGCGCTGGCGCTGTCCGCCCGAGAGCTGGTGCGGACGGCGTGCCGCATACTCGGACATCTGGACGAGTTCCAGCATCTCCCGGACCCGCGCCTCGATCGTTTCGCGCGGCAGCCGGTCCTGCTTGAGGCCGAACGCGATGTTGCCCCGCACCGTCATGTGCGGAAACAGCGCATAGGACTGGAACACCGTGTTCACGGGACGCTCATAAGCGGGCAGGCCGGTCACGTCGCGCCCTTCGATGCGGATACGGCCAGAGTCCGGTCGCTCCAGCCCGGCGATGATCCGCAGCAGCGTCGTCTTTCCGCTGCCCGAGGCGCCGAGCAGCGCAAAAAGCTCGCCCCGACCGATCTGGAGATTGACGTCCGCAAGCGCCGGTATGCCGGCGAAAGACTTGGAAATGCTTTCGACGGAGAGCAGCGGCCTCCGGTGATCGGTACTCATGCGCGATCTAGCGGCCGGTCGTGATCCGCGTCCATTCGCGTGTGCGCCGCCGCTCGTAGCTGCGGTCGGCTGGCGTGATCGCATAGAGGCGCTGCCGGATTTCGGCCGCCGGGTAGACCGTCGGATCGTCCCTGATCTCGGGTCTGATCATCGCCAGAGATTCCGGAACGCCGTTCGCGTATCCGATGAAGTTCGTGTTCTGCGCCGCGATTCCCGGCCGTAGCACGAAGTCGAGAAACTTGTGCGCGTTCGCGGCATTCGGCGCATCCGCCGGAATGGCCCAGGCATCGATCCATACCTGGGCGCCTTCGGTCGGAATCGCGTACTCAACGCGCACGCCCCGGCCGGCCTCCTCCGCCCGGCTGGCGGCCTGCTTGATGTCGCCGGAATATCCGAAGACCAGACACGCATCGCCGTTGGCGAGCGCATCGATGTAGCCGGACGATTGCCATTTGCGCACGTAGGGACGGATCCGCATTAGAACCTCGACCGCCTTGTCGAGGTCGCCTGTGTCCTTGCTGTCCGGATCGAGCCCGAGATAGGCCAGCGCCGCCGGGAAGACGTCCGTCGGCGAGTCGAGCATCAGCACGCCGCATTCCTGAAAGCGGGAGACGATCGCCGGATCGAACAGGATCTTCAGCGAATTGACGGGCGCATCGGGCATGAGGCTGCGCACGCGTTCGGCGTTGTAGCCGATGCCCGTCGTTCCCCACATCCACGGTATGGCGTACCGGTTGCCCGGGTCGAACCGTGCGAGCTGCTTCATCAGTTCGGGATCGAGCCGGCCGTAATTCGTCAGACGCGAGCGGTCGATCGGCTGATAAAGGCCCGCCGGGATCTGGCGCGCCAGGAATGGCGAGGCCGTGGGCGAGACGAGATCGTAGCCGCTGCCGCCAGCCCGCAGCTTGGCGTCGAGCACTTCGTTCGAATCGTAGACGTCATAGACGACCTTGATGCCCGTTTCGGCCTCGAAGCGCCTGAGCGTCGCCTCATCGATGTAGTCGTTCCAGTTGTAGATGTTGACGACGCCCTGGGCCGCGCCCGGACCGCCCCACAGAACGGCAAGGCAGACGCTCCACACGGCAACGATGAGATCGCGTGCAGTCCGCTTCATTCCCCCAGACCTCTTGCCGCACCGCAGCGGCGATTGATCCCGCGGTTCGGCGGTGGTGTCAATGCCCGGCTGCGGCCGCGCCCTGCGAGCGCCGCCGCTCGTTCCGAGAGGTTCCGCCTGGGCTAGAAGCCGAGCGCGGCGCCGTCGCTTCGCGGATCCGCCGCCCCTTCGATCAGGCCGTCGCGGCCGAGCACCAGCATGCCGGCGTGGCCCATCATCTCTTCGAACGGGCCGACGACCTGCACGTCGTGCCCGGCGCGCCGCATCGCCTCGATTACGGCCGGGTCGAAGCGGGATTCGATCTTGAGATTGGTCGTCGCCGCCCCCCAGGTGCGCCCGAGCAGCCAGCGCGGCGCGGTCACCGCCTGCTGCGGCTCCTGTCCATAGAGCGCGTAGCGCGTGAACAGCGCTGCCTGAGTCTGCGGCTGGCCCTCGCCGCCCATCGTGCCGTAGACCATGGTGCGCCCATCGGCGAGCCGCGCGAGGGCCGGTTGGATCGTGTGGAAGGGGCGACGTCGCGGCCGCAGATGGTTGTGGTGCTGTTCGTCGAGTGCGAACGAGATCCCGCGATTCTGCCAAGTGATGCCGCTGCCCGGAAGAACGACGCCGGCCCCGAACTCCCAATAAAGGCTTTGAATGAAGCTGACGGCGCGGCCCTCGCGGTCGATCGCCCCGAGCCAGACCGTGTCGCCGCCGTTTGCCGCCGGCGGCCAGGGTGCCGCTCGGCGCGGGTCGATGTTGTGCGCCATTTCGGCCACGCGCTCCGGCGCGAGAAAGGCGGCCGGATCATGCGTCATGTAGTCCGGATCGGTCACATAGCGGTCTCGTATGCGGAATGCCTGCTTGGTCGCCTCGACGAGGCCATGCAGGAACTCGAACCCCTCCGCCGTCTCGACACCGAGGCGATCATAGACGGAAAGCAGCAGCAGCGACGCGAGGCCCTGAGTCGGCGGCGGCATGTTGTAGACGTCGTGGCCGGCGATCCGGGCCCGCAACGGCGGAACGGTGCGTACGCGATAGCCCTGTAAATCGTCCAACGCCAGCGGACTGCCGACCGCGGCCAGGTCCTTCGCGACCGATCGCGCCAGATCGCCGCGATAGAAGTCGTCGAGCCCCGCCCGCGCAAGATGCTCCAGGCTTGCGGCGAGCGCCGTCTGGCGGAAGCGGGTCCCGATTTCGGGCGGATGCCCGTCGATCAGGAACGTATGCGCGAACCCGGGAACGTCGGCGAGCTCGCCGAGCTTGTTGCGCGTATTCTCATGCTGCGTCCTCGTGACCGCGATTCCGTCGCGCGCATAGGCGATGGCGTCCTCGAGCAAACGCGACAGAGGCAACGGCCTCGCGCAGATCTTCTTGTTGATCTCGAGCGCCTGCTGCCAGCCGCCGACCGCACCGGCCACGGTCAGGGCGGCCAAGGGGCCCCGACTGGGAATCGTCGTATGCCCCTGTTCGCGGTAGAAACGGATATCCGCCTTGGCAGCCGCAGGGCCGCATGCGTCGATCCCGATCGGCTCCTCACCCGGAATCGAAATGAGCCAGAAGTTGTCGCCGCCCAGCCCGTTCATGTGCGGGTAGACGACGGCGATCGTCGCCGCTGCCGCGACCATCGCCTCGATCGCGGTGCCCCCCTCCTCCAAGACACGCAGGCCCGCACGACTGGCCAGATGATGAGGCGAAGTTACCATCCCGCGAAAGGCACGCTTGGTCTGCAGCATCTCTGTCTTGGACTCCGTGACTAATACGAAACGAGGGACATCGTGCGCACAGGCTGCGTATCGAGCCACGCGCGCATGACCGTGACCGCACCGGCCAGCGCATCCCAGCCGGACGTGTGGCCGATGGCATCGATGGCCGCGAGGCCGACACCAAGGTTATCCGTGCGTCCGCCGATTACCGCGTTGAGTACCGCGTGCAGCGCCGCGCTGCCGAGACCGCGGGCCGCCGCCGTCAGATGCGCACGGCTGATGTCGTTCGTACGGTCTGCGACGAGCGGCTCCAGGGTCTCCCAGATTGCGTCGCGCAGGCCTGTCAGCCCCAGTGAGGAAAGCGCGACCATTGCGCCGCCCAGAAAATCGTCCCCGGACGGCGTGAGGCCGGGGCCAAGTCCGAGGAGCGAGCCGAGCGACCGGGGAACGATCCGGCTGCCCTTACGCCGCGAAAGAACGTCGGCCCGCACGAGACCGGCAAGATCGTCGGCGGGACCTGCGGCCGTCCGGGCGACGATCGACAACGGCCCACACCGCTCTGTCCGGCTGGCCAGAACCGCTAGGCTGTCGTGCGGCATGATGTCTGCAACCATCCCATCGAACGATTCTAGGCCCGAGGCGAGCGTCACGGCATCCCAGGCCCCGGGAGCGGGCGGCATCCATTCGATCGGGTCCGCAAGGCGGAACCGCACCGCCGCGCCGATGCGAATGACGTCGTACCCGATCGTCACCGGATCGCCGACGGCAATCTCGCCGTCCCTCCATGTCGCCCCGGGCCGGCACTCATGCAGGGCGTTGAGCGGCCCCGCGCCAAGCGTGCGCGGGCCGAAACAAACCCATTCGCTACCGAGTTCGACGTAGAAGCTGCGCTCGAACACCGCGCGGATCTCGCCGCGCGCCCCTTCGTGCAGGGCGCGACGGGCGATCGGGCCGACCTCAAGAATTCCCAAGGCGTCTGGCGAATGCGGCTCAGGCATTGTCCGCCACGATGTGCGTGCCGGACTCGCCCTTCAATGCCGCCAGCGCTTCGTCGAGATGACCGATGATGACCCGTTCGCCGCCGCCCTCAAGGAACCGGATCGCGGCCTCGATCTTCGGCCCCATGCTGCCCGGCGGGAAATGTCCCTGCGCGTGCAACTTCTTCAGTTCGCGCAGGGTGACGCGATCGAGATCGCGCTGATCGGGCTTGCCGAAGTTGATCGCGACCTTGCGGATTGCCGTCAGGATCATCATGTGCCCGATACCGAGCACATTGGCCATGTGCGCCGAGGTGAGGTCCTTGTCGATGACGGCCGACACGCCGTGTCGCACGCCCTTTGGACCGCGTACGACCGGTATTCCGCCACCGCCGCCGGCAATCACCACGGTGCCGCGCCGGGCCAGCACCTGTATCAGCGAGATGTCGACGATGTGCCGCGGCTTGGGTGACGGCACCACATGGCGCCAGCCGCGTCCGGAATCTTCCTTCATGAGCCAGCCGAGTTCCCGGCTGATCTCTTCCGCCTGCTCCTTCGTGAAGAACGGACCGATGGGCTTGGTCGGATTGTGGAATGCGGGATCGTCCGGATCGACCTCGACCTGGGTCAGCAGGCATGCGACGTGACGCGGATTGTCGACCTCGCGCAGCGCGTTCTCCAGCGCCTGCATCAGCAGGTATGCGATGCCGCCCTGGCTGTGGGCGACGCAGATATCCAGCGACATCGGCGGAATCCTGTCGCGCGTGAGCGCCTGACGCATCAGGATCTTGCCGACGACCGGGCCGTTGCCGTGGGTGATGACCAGTTCGTTGTCGAGCAACGCCAGCGGAAGAAGCGCCTGCGCCGTGCGCGCGGCGATCATCTTCTGCTCGTCCGACGTGCCGCGGATGTTCTCGGGATGCGTGGCATTGCCGCCGACCGCAACCAGCAGCCGGCGAGGTAATTGGTCGTCGTCCTTCGGCATCTCGAACGCCTCCTGCCGCTTACGGACGGCACGCCGCGAGCGCGAGTTCCGCTGCCTGCGCATTCGACGGCGCGACGAGAACGCCCGCCCGTTCGAGCGTCGCGATCTGGCGCGAGCGCACCTGGGGATCGGCCTCGGTACCCGTCACCGATCCGATGATCGGCGGACCGTCGCGCGATGCATCGGCCAAGATCGACGCCAGATGGCCGGCCGGGTCGGCATGAGCCCCGAAGCCGATGACCACGTCGATCAGAATGGCGCCGACCTGCCGGTCCTTGAGCGTCTCGCGCAGCATGTCGTCGCGTACCGACGGGTCGATCATCGGATGCGGACGGCCGCGCGTGAACTCGTCGGCCCCGAGATCGATGATCCGATCAATGCCGTCCCCTGCCTCGCTCAGGGAACGGGAACCGGGAACGGGTGCATTCGAAGCGACCTTGCGGCCGTGCCGGGCCAGGATGAGCTGGGCCTCCGCGCACAACGTGCCCCCGGAATAGAGCCCCACCACGATGCCGGAACGCCGCGCAGACGCGGGCACCGATATAGGCGCATCGGCGCCGATCGTGCGTCCGCCCAGGGCGTCCTCCGCCGCCGCCTTCAGGGTCGGCGCGAAATGCGCGTTCGGCGGAAGATCGGCGTTCTCGGCCCCGATGAAGCAGACGGTAAACGGCTTCGCGCTTTTGGCGACGCGCGACAGGACGGTGCGGGCGACGTCCGGATGCGGCGGCTTCGAGATCAGCACGATGTGACGTGTCCGGGGATCCGAATCGAGAGCATCGATCGCCATAAGCGTCGTGATTCCCCCGACCGCTTGGCTGAGATCGCGTCCGCCGACGCCGATGGCGTGCGAGATGCCGCCGTCCGCCGCGGCGATGAGGCTGGTCACCTCCTGAATTCCCGTGCCCGAGGCGCCGATGATGCCGATATCGCCGCGCGGGACGCGATTGGCGAACGCGAGCGGCACTCCGTTGATGATCGCCGTGCCGCAATCCGGTCCCATGACGAGCCGCCCGAGCGATCGCGCCTCTTCCTTCAGCGCCCGCTCCTGTTCGATCGCGACGTTGTCGCTGAAGATCATGACATGCAGACCGCGGCGCAGTGCCTTGCGCGCCTCGGCCGCGGCGAAATCGCCCGGCACGGAGATGAGCGCCACGTTCGCATCAGGCATGGCCTTGACGGCAGCGCGGATCGTGCGCGGCCGCCACGTCGTCTGCTCGGCGGCACGGCGGCGCGGCGTCTCCAGTTCCGAAACCGCTTCGGCCAGTGCCGCACGGGCGGCCTCGTCGCTGTGTGCCTTGATGCCGATGACGAGATCGTTGCCGTTCGCCGCCGCGCCGATATCGGACAGCAGGCCCGCATCCTGCAGGATGCGCTTGTTCGACGGCGTGCCCATCATGAGCGCCGCCTCGATGATTCCGGGCATCGCGGCGATCCGGCGCGAAAGCCGCATCAGCGCGACGGAGTCGAGATAGAACCCCTTGCGGACTTCGTTCAGAACCGTGTCGCTCATGCGACGCCCCCCAGCTTCTCCGCGAGCGCGCGTACGGCCTGCTCGAAACACGCGATGGGCGCCCGGACCACGCCGGCACCGACCTGACCGATGCCCGGCTCCTTGTGGGCGATTCCGGTATTGATCACGGGCGTAATGCCCGAGTCGACGACGAGCCGGACATCGATGCCGGTCGGAACGCCGGCGAAATCGAGCGCCGGAATCGTCCACTCGGGATTTTCCCCGATCGTGATCTCGCCCATGGCCTTCGTATAGAGGGCGGCCGACGATGCCGATCCGGCCCCGACGAAGCCGGCAACGGCGGGCGATGCGGCCATCGCAAAGCCGCCGAGCCCGATGGTTTCGACGATGGTCGAATCGCCCATGTCCGGGTTCGCATCCGCGGCGCTGAACCCCGGGAAATACAGTCCCTGCGGCATCTCGACCGGCGCGACGAACCAAGTATCGCCCGTGCCGCTGACCCGGATGCCGAAATCCGTGCCGTTTCGGCACATCGCCGTGACGATAGACGATCCCGCAATGCCGCGGACCGGATCCATGATGGCCTTGCCCATGGCCATGGCGATGTTCAGGAAGAACTGGTCATTGCTGCCGAGAAACGCGAACACCTCGGCGAGGCGTTCGGAATCGCGCGACGTGCGCGCCAGCGCGGGCGCGATCTCCCGCAGGAAGAGGCTTGTGCAGGCGACGTTCCGCTGATGCATCTCGTCGCCCATCGCAAGGCCGCGCGCGACGAGGCCCTTGAGTGCGATGCCGCCCACCGACCGGATGGCTTCGCCGAGCGCCGGACCAAAGACGTCGCGCAGCCAAGCGAGGCGCTTGAGGACACTGGCGTCATTGCCGCCGAAGCGCATGACCTTCCCCAGCCCCTCGTTGATCGTGCAGTAGGCGCGGTTGCCGAACCGACGGTTTTCGACGACGAACACGGGCATCGACTGGGTCGTCATCCCGGTCATTGGACCGACGGCATCGAAGTGATGGTTGGGATGAAAGGCGATCTCGCCGCGAGCCGCGAGTGCCGTCGCCTCCTCGAGATCGGCTGCCCACCCCTCAAACACGATTGCCCCGGCGATGGCGCCGCGCATCGGTCCGCACATCCGCTCCCATTCGATGGGCGGACCTGCGTGAAGCAGAACACGTTCGCCTAGGGCGGGGATCACCTGCCCCGCCGGCACGACATCGATCAGCACCGGATCGCCTTCCAGGATTCGGCGCAGGGCCTCCTTGTTCGCGTCTTCGATAAGCTGCATCTTGCCCCTGTTTCGCTCAGGCGCCGAGTTTGGACAGAAGATCGGCGAGCTCCGGATCTCCGCCAGCAGGCGGCGACCATTCGACATGGATCACGGGAACGCCAGCCGCCGACAACTCAGCCGCAAAACCTTCGAGTCCGACGTTCACGACCTTGATTTCCGCATCGAGAAGATCGCTGATCGACTTCTGTTCCATGTTCTCCGTCCCGGTCCGGCGGCGCTGCCGAATGCCCCTGTTGCGTAAATCCAGTTTGTAAGAGCTTACTTACTTCTGTCAATTCCGGAGCCGGACATCGCCCGTGGCGTCCGCGGCGGCCGTTCGATCGGCTGCCGCGATATTGTGCAGTGCCGACACGTCAGTGCGACCTAGGCCGTCGCCCGCCGCCTCTGTCTGTGGCGGGAGTCGAGATCCGCGCGCTCGACCGTGATCGCCGGTCGTTTCATGAGCCACGCCAGGATCAGATCCTGGGTTTGGGCACGGCGCTGTTCGAGCCACGCCTTGTCGCCCAGATCCTTGTTGAAGATCGCCGACAGCGTGTAGCGGTTGGCGACATGGAAGTAGCTCTGAGCGACGATGGAGACGTAGAGCTGAATCGGATCGACGTCGTCGCGAAACAGACCTGCCGCGCGTCCGCGACGCAGCAGGTCCTCGATCGCGGCGACCAGCGGAACGGTCAGGGACCGGATCTTCTGCGACCTGTTCAGGTACCGGGCGCGCATCATGTTCTCGTTGTTTATCAGCGAGATGTAGTCGACGTGCCGCCCGAAGAACGAAAACGTGAAGTCGATCAGACGACGCATGCCCTCGACCGGGTCGAGATCGCCCAGATGCAGGCGCTGCTCTTCGGCCCGGATCTCCGCATAGACGCGCTCGAGCACCGCCAGATAAAGCCCTGCCTTGTCGTGAAAGTAGTGATAGAGAAGCCGCATATTGGTCTTGCTGCGACGCGAGATCGCCTCGACCCTGGCCCCCTTGAATCCGTGGCGGCAGAACTCGATGGTCGCCGCCTTGAGGATCGCCTCCTTCGATTTCGCCGGATTTCGTCGCCGAATCGCCGACGGCGCCGGCGCTTTCGTCGTCGTTTCGGTCGTCCGCTTGGCGTCCATCGGTGCCCTCTTCTTGATCAAACTACCGGCGCCGGATCACACGCGTCACGATGTGATGTGGCCCGGATGCCCGACGACGAGCCGCGTCCGGAAGTGAGACGCACGCTTCGATTATACGTCCCAAACTTTCATCAAATCGCTCAATACCTGAGCTGCAATGGTCTGCTTGACACCCGTTCCGGCCATTTAAATACTTTCTTACTTAGTGGGCGGGAAGACCGAGCCGTCACGGACACCGGGGGAAGACAGGGAGGTACGTATGAAACGGGTTCTTTCCATCTCGATCGGCCGTCGGGCCGCGGTCGCCGTATTCGTTTCCGGCCTAGCTTTCCTACTCCCGGCTGTTCACGACGAGGCCCGAGCCGCAGATCCGATCAAGATCGGCCAGGTCGCAGCACTGTCGGGACCCTCGGCGCAGTCGGGTGAGGCCATCACGCGCGGCCTGCAGGTTGCGATTGACGAGATCAACGCCAAAGGCGGTCTGCTCGGCGGCCGCAAGATCGAACTCGTCCAACGCGACGACGAATCGAATCCGCCCCGCGGCCTGACCGCGGCGCGCGAGCTGATCTTCAAGGAGAAGGTTGCAGCGCTCTTCGGCGGTCTCGACTCCCCCGTGTCGCTCGCCATCGTGCCGCTCGTGAACAAGGAGAAGGTGCCGTTCATCGGCGTCTGGGCCGCCGCGACGCCGATCACGCGGAACGGCACCAATCCGAACTTCGTCTTCCGCGTATCGGCGGTCGACGAGTACGTCGACATGAGGCTGTTGAAGCACGCCAGCGAGAAGCTCGGTGCGAAGAAGGCCGGACTGATCCTGATCAACAATCCCTGGGGCGAGTCGAACGAGAAAGGCCTCAAGGCGGCCGACGAGAACAACCCGAACATCGAGATCGTCGGCATCGAGAAATTCGAGAACAACGACGTGGACCTGGTCCCGCAGCTCACGCGTCTGAAGCAGGCGGGCGCGGACGTTCTCATCCTCGTCGGCAATGCCGCGCCGGGTGCACAGGTCATGAAGTCGCGCGAGCGTATGGGCTGGAACGTGCCGGTCGTGTCGCACTGGGGCATTTCCGGCGGCCGGTTCCCCGAGCTCGCCGGCCCGACCGCGGGTGATGCGCATTTCGTCCAGACCTACTCCTTCTTCGGCGAGCTGAATCCGGTCGGGCAGCGGCTCTTGGCCGCGCTGATGAAGAAGTATCCGGAGATCAAGGGCCCCGAAGACATCTTCTCGCCGGTCGGTACGGCCAACGCCTATGATGCGATGCATCTGCTGGCGAAAGCGATCGAAAAGGCCGGAAGCACCGACGGCGACGCCATCCGCCAGGCGCTCGAAAACCTCGGGACGCATGAAGGGCTGATCAAGACGTACAACAATCCCTTCTCCAAGGACGAACACGACGCCCTCGGTCCCGACGATTACGTGATGGTCCGCTACGAAGGCGAACGGATCGTTCCCGTCAAGTAACGTCGACGAGCTGAGGTGGCGCGGGCGACCGGATGTGTCGCCCGCTTCTCTTCTTGAGCCCCGGCAAGAGAGCGGACGTAAATGCTGCTGATCTCGGCACTGATCACTGGGCTCGGCCTCGGAAGCATGTACGGGCTTCTCGCGCTCGGGTTCTACGTCACCTATGCGGTTTCCAACACGGTGAACTTCGCCCAGGGCAGCACGATGATGCTGGGTGCCGTGCTCGCCTTCACATTCGGCGTCACGCTGGGCTGGCCCATGTGGATCGCCGTCGCGCTGGCGATCATTCTCTGTGCAGTCTGGGGCGTGATCGTCGAGCGGGTCGCGGTGAATCCGTTCGTCGTCCGCGGCTCGAACTCGTGGCTGATGGCGACCGTCGCGCTCGGCATCATCCTCGAGAACGTGGTCCTGTTCACCTTCGGCAAGGATCCGCGCGGCATGCCGCCAAGCGTGCTCACGACCGAGGCGTTTTACGTAGCGGACATCAAGATCCAGCCGCTCCAGATCGTGATTCCCGTGACCGGGCTGGCGATCGCCGTCTGCATGCAGTACCTGTCGACCAGGACCAAGTACGGCAAGGCATTGCTGGCTGTCGTCCAGAACGCCGATGCGGCCCGCCTTATGGGCATCAATGTCACCGTCGCGATCCTGGCCGCCTTTGCCCTGTCGGGGCTTTTTGCCGGCATCGCCGGCGTGCTGATCGCGCCGCTGTTCACGATCTCGGCCTCGATGGGGACGCTGTTCGGGATCAAGGCATTCGCCGTCGCCATTCTCGGCGGCATCACCAATCCCTGGGGCGTCGTCGTTGCCGGCTTGATCTATGGCCTCGCCGAGGCCTCGATCACGGCGCTGCTGGGCTCCACCTACACCCAGATCGTCACCTTCTCCCTCGTCATCCTGGCACTGGCCCTGAGGCCGCACGGGCTCTTCGGGCAGGCGGCGGTGAAGAAGGTGTAGCCATGACGCCGCGCATCGCCGTCGTTTCGCTCGCCGCAATCCTCGCCGCCGCGGCCGCCATTTGGCACGCGGACGGCTATCAGCTCTATACGCTTGCCCTGGTCGGCCTGACGGCGATCGTCGGCATCGGGCTGAATGTGCTGCTCGGGCTCACCGGACAGATCTCGCTCGGTCACGTCGCGTTCTACGCGATCGGCGCCTATACGGTCGGCATCCTGACCACCGGCCCGGGCTGGAGCTTCTGGCTCGCGCTGCTGGCTGCCGCCATTCTCGCCGGACTCGCCGGCGTGCTGCTGGCCGTTCCGGCGCTGCGCGTCAAAGGTCCCTATCTGGCGATGGTGACGATCGCGTTCGGATTCGTCGTCGAACAGGGGGCGGCTGAATGGCGCGACCTCACCGGGGGCTGGAACGGCCTGATGAACATTCCGCCGCCCAGCGCCTTCGGCCTCGACTTCAGCGAACGGGAAATCGCGCTGCTCGTGCTCGCCCTGACCGTCGCGTCGCTCTGGTTCTTCGCGCGGCTCAGTCGCGGACCGTGGGGACAGGCGATGCGCGCGATCCGGGACTCCGAGATCGCCAGCCAGTCGATCGGCCTCAACCCGGTCGTCATCCGCACCTTTGCCTTCGTGCTGTCGGCGGTGATGGCAGGCATCGCCGGCGGCGTCTTCGCTTCGATAAGCAGCTTCATCAGTCCCGAATCGTTCCCCTTCTTCCAGTCCATCCTGTTCCTGCTCGTGGTCATGATCGGCGGCGCCGATACGGTCCTCGGACCGCTGCTGGGCGCCTTCGTCGTCGTCCTTCTGCCCGAGCTGCTTTCATGGCTGGCCGAGTACCGGCTGCTCTTCGTCGGCGTCCTGCTTTTGATCGTCCTGCGGCTTGCCCCCGAAGGCATCGTCGGCCTGATCGCCAAGCTGTTCGGCAAGCGCGATCTGGGAAACGCACCGCGACAGACGGAAGACGTCGCCGCCTTTCTTTCGCGTCGGGCGGCGCCGCAGGGTCTTGCGGTGAAGGGGCTGTCGATCTCGTTCGGCGGCGTTCGCGCCGTCAGCAATCTGAGCTTCGAGGCCTCCGCGGGCGAGATCACCAGCCTGATCGGGCCGAACGGTGCGGGAAAGACGACGGCGCTCAACCTCATCTGCGGCTTCTACAAGCCGGACGCCGGCTCGGTATCGGTCGGCGCACGCGAGCTCGCCGGCAATCCGTCGCACCGGATCGCTGCGGCCGGTGTCGCGCGCACCTATCAGACCACCCAGCTCTTCGGACAGATGTCCGTGCTCGACAACGTCGCCTTGGCCTTGCGGCGCGGTTCGCTGAGCTGGAAGAGCCTCCTGGGCGGCGATGCGGATGCCGCCGAACCTCTTGCGGAAAGCCTGCTCGCCTTCGTCGGTTTTGCCGGCCCCGTCCGCCAGAAGGCGGCCGCCCTCGCCCATGTCGACAAGCGCCTGGTGGAAATCGCACGCGCGCTGGCGACCCGCCCGGACATCCTGCTTCTCGACGAGCCGGCCGCCGGATTGAGTTCGGAGGATACCGAGCGTTTGGGCCGTCTGCTTCGCCAGATTGCGGATCTCGGTATCGCCGTGATCCTGGTCGAGCACGACATGGACCTCGTCATGGGCATTTCCGACCACGTGGTCGTCCTCGATGCCGGCACCAAGATCGCGGACGGCGTTCCCGAGACGGTCCGCAACGATCCCGCGGTGCTCAAGGCCTATCTCGGCGAGAAGCAGACGAAGGGCCGCGCACGGCCCGCCCCCTGGACGCCGGCCGGCGCGCCCGTGCTCGCCGTCACCAATCTGTCCGCCGGATATGGCGCGGCGCCGGTACTGCGTTCGGTCGATCTCGACGTCGCCACCGGCGAAACGGTCTGCGTGCTCGGCGCCAACGGGGCCGGCAAGTCCACGCTGATGCGCTCGCTCAGCGGCCTGCACCGTCCCATCGACGGCGAAATCCGCCTCGCCGCGCAGGACATCGGCGCCCTGCCCGCACACCGGATCGCGCGGGAGGGCCTGATCCTCGTTCCCGAGGGCCGGCAGGTCTTCCCCGAACTGAGCGTCATCGACAACATCCGCCTGGGCGCCTTCGCCAGAGGATCCGAGGACCTGTCCGCCGACGTCGAGCGGATGCTCGATCGCTTCCCGCGCCTGCGCGAGCGGCAGCATCAGAAGGCCGGACTGCTGTCGGGCGGCGAGCAGCAGATGCTGGCGATCGCACGCGGCCTGATTGCGCGGCCGAAGATCCTTCTCCTCGATGAGCCGTCGCTCGGCCTGGCGCCGGCCCTGATCGAAAACCTCTTCGCCATCCTCGCGGATCTGCGAGACGAAGGGGTGACGATCCTTCTGGTCGATCAGATGGCCGGGCTCGCCCTTTCGATCGCCGATCGCGCCTACGTCCTGCAGTCCGGCAAATTCGCCTATAGCGGCCCAGCCAGCGCGCTCGCCGAGGACACCGCGCTGGAAAAGGCATATCTGGGCGGCGCCTGAAGCACCGGCCGACAGCGCTGACGCACTATCCGATGGACCTGATCCTCCGCAACGCCCGAACCCCCTCGAACCCGAACACCCTCGTCGACATCGGCATCGATCAGGGGCGGATTGTCGTGATTCAGCCCGGGCTTGCCGCAGAGGGCGAAGAGCTCGACGTCGGCGGCAGGCTCGTATCCCCCGGTTTCGTCGAAACGCACATCCATCTCGACAAATCCTGCATCCTCGATCGCTGCCGCGCCGAGCGCGGCGATCTCGACGAAGCGATACAGGAGGTCGCGCGCGCCAAGCGTTCCTTTACGGCCGAGGACGTGTATCGACGCGCGAAGCGAACGCTCGAGCGTTGCATCCTCCAGGGCACGACGCACATGCGCACGCATCTCGAGGTCGATCCGGGCATCGGGTTGCGCGGCCTCGACGGCGTTCTGCCGCTCGTCAAGGAATACAGCTGGGCGATCGACATCGAGATCTGCATATTCCCGCAGGAAGGGCTCCTCAACAATCCGGGCACCGAGGAGCTGATGGTCGAGGCGCTGAAGCGCGGCGGCAATCTGATCGGCGCCACACCCTATACGGACACCGACCCGCACGGGCAGATCGAGCGTATCTTCCGGATCGCGCGCGAATTCGACGTCGACATCGACATGCATCTCGATTTCAGCCTCGATCCGCGGGACATGGATCTGATCGAGGTCTGCCGACGCACCGAGGAGTTCGGCTACGGCGGGCGCGTTGCGGTCGGCCACGTTACGAAGCTCTCCGCGCTCGAGCCCGCGGCCTTCGACGACGCCGTCCGGCACATGCGCGACGCGGGCGTGGCGCTGACCGTGCTGCCGTCGACCGACCTCTACCTCATGGGACGGAACCAGACGTACAACGTCGCGCGCGGCGTAACGCCCGCCCACAAGATGATCCGGTCGGGCGTGAACTGCTCGCTCGCCACCAACAACGTCCTCAACCCTTTCACGCCGTTCGGCGACTGCTCCCTGATCCGCATGGCGAACCTTTACGCCAATATCTGCCAGGTCGGCGCCCGCGACGACATCGTCGAGTGCTTCAACATGATCACGCGGCGCGCGGCAGCGTTGATGAACCTGGACGGCTACGGCGTCGAGGTCGGCAATCCCGCCGACCTCGTCGTGCTCGATTGCGAAAGCCCGGAGGCCGCCGTCGCCGAACTGGCACCGGTTCTCCATGTCTTCAAGCGCGGCCGAAAGACGGTGACGCGCGCACCGGCGACATTGCACCGGCCGTCGGCTTGAGATTCGCCGCTGCGGCCGGATCGGGCGCGCACCGGTCCGGTTCGCGATTGCCCGTCAGACGCCTGATCTTTATTCTCGCGCCAGCGCCGGTGACCGAACCCTGTTCGGCCCGGAAATCGGGTGAAAGCGAGGAAACAACGATGTTGAAGATCTGGGGCCGCACGAACTCCATCAACGTGCAGAAGGTCATGTGGACGGCGGGCGAGCTCGGCCTGAAGTACGAGCGCATCGACGCCGGCGGCGCCTTCGGCCGCAACAGGGACCCCGACTATCTCGCGCTCAACCCGAACGGGCTGGTCCCGACGATCGAGGATGATGGCGTCGTCGTATGGGAATCCAACGCATGCGTCCGCTATCTCGCCGCCAAGTATGGCGAAGGCACGCTATGGCCGCGCGACCCTGGCGTGCGGGCTCGCGCCGACATGTGGATGGACTGGAAACTGTCGACGGTGATTCCCGTGCTGGTGCCCGTCTTCAAGGAGCTGATCCGCACGCCACCCGAACAGCGCGACATGAAAGCCGTCGCGGCCGCGCAAGCGAATCTCACCGACGCCATGCGGCTGTTCGATGCGTACATGGCCGGTCGCGCCTACGTGGCGGGCGACAGCCTGACCATCGGCGACATTGCCATGGGTGCCGCGACGTACCGTTACCTCGCGCTCCCGATGGAGCGTCCGAAGCTGCCCAACCTGGAAGCGTATTACGAACGGCTCAAGACCCGCCCGGCCTATGCCGAGCACGTGATGCTTCCACTGAGCTGACCGCCGTAACGGCCGGCGACGAAGGCGCTCCGGTCGCTTGAGCAGAACACGCTCCTCGCGCTCACGTCCGACGTCGCCGTCGGGCGTGAGCCAGTGCGGCGTGGCGGAAGCGCCCGCCGCGATCAGTCGAAGAGAAGCCCGCCGTTGAGATCCAGGATCTCGCCGGTGATGAAACCGGAAAGCGGCGAGACGAAAAACCTGACGCAGTGCGCGAACTCTTCCGGTTCGCAGAAGCGACGCATCGGGATCTGCTGCAGCAGCGCCTGACGCTGCGCCTCGGTAAGCTGCTCCGTCACCATCGGCGTCTTGACGTAGGCCGGCGCGATCCCGTTCACCGTCACGCCATATTCGACCGACTCCCGCGCCAGCGAGAACGTCAGGGCCTGCAGCGCGCCCTTGGACGTCGTATAGGCGGTGCCGGCCGTAAGTCCGCCCGATTTCATCGCGAACGAGCACGTGTTGACGATCCGTCCCCAGCGCCGTGCCTTCATGCCGGGCAGGATCAGCTTCGACAGATAGAAGGCCCCATCGAGGTTGACCGCCAGTACCCGGTGCCATTCGTCCGGTGTCGTCTCGGCCACCTTGTTGTTCGACAGGATGCCAGCGTTGTTGACGAGCACGTCGACAGGCCCGATCTCCGTCTCGATGCGACGGACGGCTGCCTCGACCTCGTCGTATTTCGATACGTCGAAGGCGATCAGATGGGTATCGGGCCCAAGCGGCGCCGCGACGTCCTTGAGACGTTTCTCGTCGAGGTCGGCCATGACGACGACGAAACCGTCTTCGAGCAGGAACTTCGCCGTCGCCAGTCCCATGGTGCCGGCAGCGCCCGTCACGAGCGCGACCTTTCGTTTGCCCCCTGTCACGTGTTCCTCCCCTCGTTCATCAGGCGGCCGATGCGCCCGAGTACCGCCGCACCCGTTCAACCGCGCGCAGCAACGAAAAGGCCGGAGCCTCGATTACGCAGCCATCAGCCACGTAGCTACGGCCCGGCCGGCATAAGGCCCGGTTCGGTTCGGGCGCAGCGTCGCTGCTCTGCCGGCAGATCAGCGCCGCACGATCTTCACGCCGTTCACTTTCTCCTGCATCTCGAGCAGCGACGGCACGAACTTGTCGCCGAAGCCTGCCAGCGAGGCCTGCACGAAGATCTGGTGGACCATCTCGCCCAGGAACGCCGGGAACCCGGCCGACTCGGCCATGTGCGTGTAGTAGCGCAGGTCCTTCTGTCCGTTCGACAGGCCGAACTTGAACGTTGCCAGATCGCCCTTGAGCGCGGGCGGCGCCATCATTTGGAAAATGCCGCTGTTGACGCCGCCGGCGCCGACGACCTTGACGAACGCATCGAGATCGACGCCGACCTTGGCCGCCATCGCCATCGCCTCGGCGATCAGCGCGGCCTGCCCCATCGCAAGGAAATTGTTGATCAGCTTGAGCTTATGCCCTGCGCCGAGCGGGCCGACGTGAAAGATATTCTCGGCGAAGGCTTTCAGCACGGGCTCGATCTTGGCGAAGACGGCCGGGTCCGCACCGACCATCACGTTGAGCCGCCCTTCCTCTGCCTCCTTCGGCGTGCGTGCGAGCGGCGCATCCACCAGCGTCGTTCCCCTCGCCTTCAGATCGGCGGCGATCTTCAACGTGGTATCGGGCTCCGACGTCGAAGTGTCGACGACGATGAGCCCGTCGCGCGCCCCCTCGAGCAGCCCATCCTTCTTGTAGACGGTCTCTTCGACCTGCGGCGAGCCCGTCACGCAGATGAAGACGATATCGCAATTGCGCGCGAGGTCGGCGGGGTTCTTTCCTTCCTTGGCGCCGAGCTTCACGAGATCCTCGACCGGCGCCCGATTGCGATGGCCGAGAACCGTGACCGAAAAGCCCTTGGTCACGAGGTTCTTCGCCATGCCGTGACCCATCATGCCCACACCGATGAAACCGATACGCTGCGAGGATGCCACGTCCGTTCCTCCGTTGAACGTACATTCTATTGTTGTTTAAAAAGAGAATATCTATTCTAGAAACTGCTGTAAAGCACCGCGACCACCACGCGCGAGCGGGATATCACTGCGCATGCGCGCTCCGAAGACATTCGACGGCCTCAGGGCCGAAATCGCGCGTCGCTACGGGCGGTTGCCGCCGCGCCTGCGCCAGATCGCCGAGTTCGCGCTTCAGCATCCCAACGACATGGCGCTCGGCACCGTCGCGAACATCGCCGGGCGCGCGGGCGTGCAACCGTCGAGCGTCGTCCGGTTCGCGAATGCGTTCGGCTTTCCCGGGTTCAGCGACATGCAGATGCTGTTCCGTTCGCGGCTCGTCGCCAACGCGTCGACATATCGCGAGCGGATCGCGGTGCTGCGTGCCCGCGCGGGCAGCGGCGGTCGCGGCCGGGGCACGGCGGCGCTGCTTTCGCAGTTCGTGTGCGACGGCATCGCCGCCCTCGAGCACCTGCACGACGTGGTCAGCGCGCGTGACCTCGACAACGCCGTCAGACTCCTGGGACGGGCGGACCACATCTACCTGCTCGCGCAGGGCCGGTCATTTCCCGTGGCTTTTTATCTGCACTACGCCTTCGGCCGCCTCGACCGCCGATCGACCCTGCTCGACGGCATCGGCGGGTTGACCCGGGAACAGGCGCGGCTCATCTCGCGCACCGATGTCGTGATCGCCATCAGCTTCAAGGAGTATTCGCAGGAGGTCGTTGCCGTCACCGCGGACTGCAAGGCGCGCAACGTGCCGGTGATCGCGATCACCGATTCCCCGCTGTCGCCGATCGCCCGGAATGCGGCAGTCGCGTTCGAGACGGGCGATGACGCCGCCCAGCCGTTCCGGTCGCTCGTTGCCCCGATCTGCCTCGCGCAGACCCTCGTCGTCGCCTATGGCGAATCCCTGGAAACCCGAAAGACGTTATGACGAACGAATCTCCACTCCCCCCTCCTGGCCGTCCGCTCGACTTCATCGCCATGGGCCGTGCCGCTGTCGATCTTTATGGTGAGCAGATCGGCGGCCGGCTCGAGGACATGGCGAGCTTCGCCAAGTATCTGGGCGGCTGCCCGGCGAATATCTCCGTCGGCGCGGCACGGCTCGGCCTGAAGCCGGCGATGATCACCCGCGTCGGTGACGAACACATGGGCCGCTTCGTGCGCGAAACCCTGGCCGCCGAAGGCGTCGACGTCAGCCATGTCCGCACGGACCCGCACCGGCTGACCGCGCTCGCCATCCTCGGCATCAAGGACAGCGAAGCGTTCCCGCTGTTGTTTTATCGCGAGAACTGCGCCGACATGGCGATCTCGCCCGACGATTTCGATGCCGCCTTCATCGCTTCGGCAGCGGCCCTGGTGGTTACCGGCACGCATTTCTCGACGGCACAGACGGATGAAACCTGCCGCACCGCGATCCGCTACGCGCGCGAGAACGGCACCAAGGTCGTGCTGGACATCGATTACCGTCCCGTGCTGTGGGGACTGACCGGGCACGGACTTGGCGAGCGACGCTATGTCGCCTCGGACAAGGTGTCGCAACACCTGCAGAGCATCGTGCCGTCATGCGACCTGATCGTCGGCACCGAGGAGGAAATCCACATCGCCGGCGGAACGACCGATTCACTGGAAGCACTCAGGCGCCTGCGCGCGCTGACGCGCGCCACGATCGTCATGAAGATGGGGCCGCAGGGCTGCGTCGTGTTCACCGGCCCCATTCCCGAACGGATCGAGGACGGGCTCGTCGTCAAGGGATTCCCGGTTCAGGTCTACAACGTACTGGGTGCGGGCGATGGGTTCATGGCCGGACTGCTGCGCGGCTGGCTGCGCGGCGAGGATTGGGCGCGCGCGGCGACCTATGCCAATGCGTGCGGCGCGCTGGTCGTGTCGCGGCACGGCTGTGCCCCCGCCATGCCGACCTGGACCGAGCTCACCGACTTTCTCGCACGCGCCGACCGGCTCTCGAAGCTGCACGAGGATGCGCGAATCGCCTACCTGCACCGCGTCACCACGCGCCGGAAGGACTGGCCCGAGATATGCGCCCTCGCCTTCGACCATCGCGCCCAGTTCGAGGAGCTGGCGCGGCGCTGTGGCGCGCCGATCGACCGCATTGTGCGTTTCAAGACCCTGATCGCCGAAGGGGCCTACAAAGGCGCCGACGGGCTGCCGGCGGCCGGCATGATCATCGACGACACCTACGGCCGCGATCCGCTGTTCGATGCGACCGGCACCGGCCGCTGGCTCGCCCGCCCCATCGAGAAGCCGGGCGCCGTTCCGCTTGAGTTCGAGGGCGAATGGGAGCCTGCCATCGCGCTTCGGACCTGGCCTACCGAGCACGTCGTCAAATGCCTGGTCCGATATCATCCCGACGATCCAAAGCCGCTCAGGGACGTCCAGGAACAGCGCGTGTGTGCACTCCATCGGGCGTGCATCGCGACGGGACACGAGCTGCTGCTTGAAATCGTGCCGCCGAACGGCAAGTCGGACGACGGAAACGCGCTGGCCACGGCGATGCATCGCTTCTACGACCTCGGCGTCGTGCCGGACTGGTGGAAACTGCCGCCGTTGGTGGACGCCGACGGCTGGCGCGCCGTCGGCGACGTCGTCCGGGCCCGCGATCCCCATTGCCGGGGCATCCTGGTGCTGGGCCGGGACGCCGGCAGCAGCGACCTGGGCCAGGCCTTTGCCGCCGCCGCGGCGGAGCCGTTGGTCCGCGGCTTCGCGGTCGGACGCCAGATTTTCTGGAACGTGGCCGAAGCCTGGTTTGACGGTAAAATGGACGACCGGACCGCGGTCGAGGCGATCGCCCGGAACTATGCCCGCGTCATCACGCTGTGGCAGACTCGGCACAAAAATCAGGGATAAGACGGGAATGGTTGCGACACTTCATCACTACATCAACGGCCAACGGGTTGCGGGAAAGAGCGGGCGGTTCGGCGACGTGTTCAACCCGGCGACCGGCGAGCGGACGGCCCAGGTTCCCTTTGCGAATCAAACCGAAGTCAGCCACGCGGTTGAGGCCGCCGAGAAGGCGCAGGTTGAATGGGCGAAGGTTCCGCCGCTGCAGCGGGCGCGGGTGATGTTCC